>OGKG01002675.1_pt1 | contig 18078 bp, 12 predicted proteins | sample 1572201 | NCBI WGS metagenome assembly OGKG01 (sample SAMEA2582146, study PRJEB24529) | metagenome | biome: Human gut stool | place: China | collected 2011 | reverse complement strand
ACCACGACAACGCCCTACTGCCATCAACCACACAACCGCAGACGGCAACCGCAAGGAGGTGGCACGCTACACCGCCGACGGACAACGCATCTCGACACCAAAGAAGGGCGTGAACATCGTGCGCTACTCGGACGGAACTGTCAAAAAAGTCGTGGTACTATAGGGGGTGCACTTGTCTCAAGTGCACCAACAGAATAGAAATGCACCGTTTGCTTGGTTGGTGCAGCAGAGACTGCTGCACCCCCTGAGAAATGCACCATTTGCTTAGTTGGTGCACTTGAGACAAGTGCACCCCCTGAGAAAGCACACTGTATATCAAATTTTTAAGACGCAAACACACATATATATAAAGTAAAAGTCGTAACTTTGCATAAAAACAGTATAAAAACAATGGAATATAACTTCAGAGAAATAGAAAAGAGATGGCAGAGCCAGTGGGTGAAGGACAAGACTTACCACACCACCGAGAACTCTGCAAAGGAGAAGTTCTACGTACTCAACATGTTCCCCTACCCGTCGGGAGCAGGTCTGCACGTAGGCCATCCGCTTGGCTATATCGCATCGGACATCTACGCACGCTACAAGCGTTTGAAGGGCTTCAACGTGCTCAACCCTATGGGCTACGACGCATACGGACTGCCGGCTGAGCAGTATGCCATACAGACCGGTCAGCACCCTGAGGTGACCACCGTGGCTAACATCGCACGCTACCGTCAGCAGCTCGACAACATCGGCTTCTCGTTCGACTGGGACCGCGAGATTCGCACCTGCGACCCGAAGTACTACCACTGGACTCAGTGGGCGTTCGAGAAGATGTTCGGCTCGTTCTTCTGCAACTCTTGCCAGAAGGCAGAGCCGATAGAGAAGCTCGTGGAGCACTTCAACGAGAAGGGCACCGAGGGACTGGACGTTGCCGAGAGCGAACATCTGGAGTTTACGGCCGACGAATGGCGTGCCATGAGCGACGTGGAGAAGCAGAAGACACTCATGAACTACCGCATAGCTTACCTCGGTGAGACGATGGTGAACTGGTGCGCCGGCTTAGGCACCGTGCTTGCCAACGACGAGGTGGTGAACGGCGTGAGCGAACGCGGCGGCTTCCCAGTCGTGCAGAAGAAGATGCAGCAGTGGTGTCTGCGCACATCGGCTTACTCGCAGCGTCTGCTCGACGGACTCGACACCGTCGACTGGAGCGACTCTATCAAGGAGACACAGAAGAACTGGATAGGCAGAAGCGAGGGCACGGAGATGCAGTTCAGAATAGCCCCCTCCAACTCCCCCGTCGGGGGAGAGCTTGAGGGCCAGTTCACCATCTTCACCACTCGCGCCGACACCATCTTCGGCGTTACGTTCATGGTGCTGGCACCGGAGAGCGAACTCGTGGCGCAGCTCACCACCGCAGAGCATAAGGCTGAGGTGGACGAGTACTTAGCGTACGTGAAGAAGCGCACAGAGCTCGACCGCATGGCAAACCGCAACGTGACGGGCGTGTTCAGCGGCTCGTATGCCGTGAACCCGTTCACCGGCGAGAATATTCCTATCTGGATCTCAGAATACGTGCTTGCAGGCTACGGCACGGGAGCCATCATGGCTGTTCCGGCGCACGACTCGCGCGACTATGCCTTCGCCAAGCACTTCAATCTGCCTATCATTCCGCTCATCGAGGGCGCCGACGTGTCGGAGGAGAGCTTCGACGCAAAGGAGGGCACCGTGTGCAACTCGCCTGCTGCAGGCAAGGAGACACTCGACGGCTTCTCGCTCAACGGACTGAGCGTAAAGGAGGCTATCGCAAAGACAAAGCAGTTCGTGACGGAGAAGGGCATGGGCCGCGTGAAGGTGAACTACCGTCTGCGCGACGCTATCTTCTCGCGCCAACGCTACTGGGGCGAGCCGTTCCCTGTTTACTACAAGGACGGTATGCCGCAGATGGTGCCGGAGGACTGCCTGCCGCTGCTGCTGCCCGAGATTGAGACATACAAGCCTACAGAGACCGGCGAACCGCCATTGGGACGCGCCAAGATGTGGGCGTGGGACGTGGAGAAACGCCAGGTGGTGGACAAGGCACTCGTGGACAACAAGACTGTCTTCCCGCTCGAGCTGAACACTATGCCGGGCTTCGCCGGTTCGTCGGCTTACTATCTGCGCTATATGGATCCGCACAACGACACATGCCTCGTGGGCAAGGATGCCGACAGCTACTGGCAGAACGTAGACCTCTACGTAGGAGGTTGCGAGCACGCTACGGGTCACCTCATCTACTCGCGCTTCTGGAACAAGTTCCTCTTCGACCTCGGTGTGTCGTGCAAAGAGGAGCCGTATCAGAAACTCGTCAACCAGGGCATGATTCAGGGTCGCTCCAACTTCGTGTATAGAATAAACCGCACAGCCCCCTCTAACTCCCCCCAGGGGGAGGACGGAGTTGCCTCAACAGCTAACGGCTCCCTCTCCTCGGAGAGGGCGGGGGGAGAGGCTGCCCCCGTCTTCGTATCGTACAACCTGCGCAACGACTACGACGTGACACCGATACACGTAGACGTGAACATCGTGAGCGCCGACGTGCTCGACATCGAGGCGTTCAAGGCATGGCGACCGGAGTATGCCAACGCCGAGTTCGTGCTCGAGGACGGCAAGTACATCTGCGGCTGGGCTGTAGAGAAGATGTCGAAGTCGATGTTCAACGTCGTGAACCCCGACATGATCGTGGAGAAGTACGGCGCCGACACGCTGCGTCTGTACGAGATGTTCCTCGGTCCGGTAGAGGCAAGTAAGCCTTGGGACACCAACGGTATCGACGGCTGCTTCCGCTTCCTCAAGAAGTTCTGGGCACTGTTCTACGAGAACCGCACCGACGAGTTCCTGCCGACAGACGCAGAGCCTACAGCCGACAACCTGAAGAGCCTGCACAAGCTCATCAAGAAGGTGACAGAGGACATCGAGAACTTCTCGTACAACACCTCTATCTCGGCATTTATGATTGCCGTGGGCGAGCTGGCACAGCAGAAGTGCCGCGCAAAGCAGGTGCTCGAACAGCTCGTTGTGCTCATCGCGCCGTTCGCTCCGCACATAGCCGAGGAACTGTGGCACGCCTTAGGCAACGCTACAACCGTATGCGACGCAGCATGGCCTGTGTTCAACCCGCAGTATCTCGTGGAGAGCGAGGTGCAGCTCACAGTGTCGTTCAACGGCAAGGCACGCTTCCAGAAGAAGTTCGCAGCCGATGCCACCAACGACGAGATTCAGGCTGCTGTTCTCGCCGACGAGCAGAGCGCGAAATACCTCGACGGAAAGACAGTCGTGAAGGTGATTGTCGTACCTAAGAAGATCGTGAATGTCGTCATAAAGTAATACGGACGACTCCTTTTTCTTATATACATTAAAATAATAATGTAATAACTGTAACTCCTATGATGATCGACCGCAAAATTATCTGGCAAGAAGCGAAGGACTATTTTAACATCACTCTCGGGTTAATGTTGTACACCTTCGGGTTCACCGTATTCCTGCTGCCTTACGAAATCGTAACCGGAGGCATCGCAGGTATCGGAGCCATCGTATTCTATGCCACAAAATTTCCAGTTCAATGGACATTTTTCATAATTAATGCTGTGCTCATCGTGGCAGCACTGAAGGAGCTTGGAATAAAATTCCTTGCCAAAACCATCTATGCCACGATAGTCATAACCGTGATGCTCGACCTGGCGCAGAAGATAGTGGAGATGCCCGACGGCACCTTCTACAAGCTTATGGGCGAGGGCAACGACTTCATGTCGCTCATCATAGGATGTATGCTCACCGGCACGTCACTGGCAATAGTGTTCTTGAACAACGGCAGCACGGGTGGAACAGACATCATCGCTGCCGTAGTGAATAAACACTATAATGTATCGCTCGGCAAGGGTCTCATCATGGTCGACCTCGTCATCATCGGTAGTTGTCTCGCCATCGACTCTTTCGGTCCGTTCCCACAGCGCTGCCAGATGGTAGTGTTCGGTCTGTGTACGATGGTCATCGAATGTACCATGCTCGACTACGTGATGAGCGTGCAACGCCAATCGGTGCAGTTCTTCATATTCTCGCATAAGTACAACGAGATAGCCAGTGCCATAACGAAGAAGACCGACCACACACTGACCATTCTCGACGGTCACGGCTGGTACACGGGCAAGGAGATGAAGGTGATCTGTCTGCTCGCCAAGAAGAGCGAGTCGGTACTTATCTTCCGACTCATCAAGATGATTGACCCGCGCGCCTTCGTGTCGCAGAGCAGCGTCATCGGCGTGTACGGCGAGGGATTCGACCAGATAAAGGTTAAGGTAAAGAAAGAGGAGAAGAGCCCCTCCCAACCCTCCCCGTCGGGGAGGGCTTAGTTAGTAGTCAACAATGGCTTAGGAAGGCCTAAAAAGGCTTAGAAAGGCTTAAACGCAGCCAGAAAGAAGGCTTAGTTCGGCTTATTAAAAACAACAAAAGAAATGAACAATCCACAGCAATCATACACCCTCCCCGACGGGGAGGGACGGGGTGGGGCTATCGTCTTCGCCACAAACAACAAGCACAAGCTCTCGGAGATACGCGCCATACTCGGCGACCGCTTCGAGGTGCTCTCACTCGAAGACATCAACTGCCACGCCGACATACCCGAGACAGCCAACACGCTTGAGGGTAATGCCATACAGAAAGCACGCTACGTAGTGGACAACTACGGTTACGACTGCTTCGCCGACGACACCGGACTTGAAGTGCCGGAGCTTGGAGGCGAGCCGGGCGTGCGCTCCGCACGCTACGCTGAGGGCACCGACCACAACTCGGAAGCCAACATGCAGAAACTGCTCGCACGCTTGGGCGACAGCAACGACCGCCGTGCGCAGTTCCGCACCGTCATCGCTCTCGCACGCCGCAGCGACGTAGCCGACTACACGCTCTTCGAGGGCATCGTACGCGGCACCATATCGCACGAGAAGCAGGGCACAGAGGGCTTCGGCTACGACCCCATCTTCGTGCCAGAGGGCTACAACGAGTCGTTCGCACAGCTCGGCATGGACATCAAGAACGGCATATCGCACCGCGCACGCGCCGTGGCAAAACTCGCAGAATACCTCAAGTAATTTCTACTGACACAACAGCTTGGTTGGTGAGCGGTCTCCGCTGCACAAACCAAGCTGTTATACTATACCCATGGTTGGTGCTATCCACAGAGAAGAGTCTCACACTGATAGCATAGAGCCTTTTTAGTGTTACATTTGTAACAAACAATACAAAAATACCATACTATTTGATATTTATATCAGAAATTTACTTTACATATCTAAAAAAATAGTATATTTGCAAAAAATTGATTTAAAAATCAGATATACTATAATAAAAACACTAAACATTCAATGACATGAAACAGCTCTATTCCTTTAAGACATGGCATTCATTGATTTCAATGCTATTCGTAATGATGTGCTGTCTACCCGAGACGGTTGCAGCGCAAGTCAGTTTCAGTGACGACTTCAACTATCCGGCAGGCAACCTTCACGAGCAAGGAGGCTGGGTGCGCTATGGCAAGAATGCTGAAGACCCCATCCAGGTGCTCGACAAGCAACTCACATACGCCGGATACAACGACAACGCACCGGCTAAGTGTGTGAAGATAGGATCTGCAAAGCAGGGCGAGGACCTCATGGTGAAGTTCACCGACAACGCCGACGGCGTGAAGAGTGGCAACCTCTACTTCTCTGCCCTCATCAACGTGGAGGCTCAACCGAAGGGCAACGTTTATGTTATGTCGTTCGTGCCCAGAACAAAGGCATCAGAGATAGCCGGAGGTATTGCGCCTACCGAGCTGGGACGACTGTACATTGGCGAAGGCGACAACGCCGACGAGGTGAAGGTGGGCATAGAGCGCGGAGCAAACAACCCTGTGTTCGCAACCTCTCCGCTGAAGCTCAACCAGACCTATCTCGTTGTGCTGCGATACGAGATAAACGCAGCCAACCCGAGACAGGACAACATCTATCTGTACGTGAACCCTACCGACTTCAAGCAGGAGCCTAAGCTGAACATGGCAAGTGCCGTCATCGACGGCGTGAACAAGACCGGCAGCGGACTGGGCAGCTATGGTCTGCAGGGCCTCGAACTGCGCCAGGGAACAACCTCCTCTGTCACTTCGCCGGAGATGTACGTGGCTTCGGTGCGCGTCTCAGACACATACGCCGGACTGTTCGGTGAGACTGGTGTTGACACTACACCGAAGCTGGGCGTCTCGAAAAAGACTTTCGTGCTGGGCGAGGTGTACAGTGGCGACACACACGAGGAGACGGTAAAGGTGACGGGCGAGAACCTCACGGGCGACATCACCGTAGAGTCGTCTTCGGAGGCTGTGAGCGTAGAGCCTGCCACTATCGCGGCTGACGACGCGATGAGCGCCGGCGGTGCCGAACTGAAGATAAAGGTGACATATACCGACGGCGAGCAGCACGCCACTCTGATACTCAAGAGCGAGGGAGCGGAGGATGTGCAGATTAAACTCTCGTGGACGGGCAACTCTATTCCGGAGATAGCCTCTATCAAGGCACTTTACAGTGAAGACCCCGAGGCAGGAATGACGTACAAATATACGGGCGAGGCTACGGTTACGTTCGTAGACCGTGGCGGAAACCGACCGGTGTTCTACCTGCAGGACGAGACGGCTGCTATAGCTCTGAGCGACGACTACGAGATGCTCACCAAGACCGACTACGAGGTGGGCGACAAGATAACGGGCACCATACTCGGTGTGCAGAGCGCATTCGGCACGACCAGCGCTATGGCTCTCGGTGCTGACCTCGGCACAGTAGTGTCAAAGGGCAACGCCGTGACCCCGGTAGAGGCAACACTCGCACAGCTGAAAGCCAACCCGACAAGTTACATACAGCAGCTCGTGAAGGTGAAGAACCTGAAGTTCAAGGACGTGGCAGAAGGTGCTGTCTTCGCTGAAGGCATGGCACAACCGGTAGTAACGGACGGTGCTGAGGAGGCGAAGGTGCGCATCTTCAAGGGCACAACGCTCATCGGCAAGAGCATTCCTGCAGCCGACATCACACTCACCGGTCTGTTCACATCGAGCAAGACACTCATCATCGGTCCGCGCGGCATAGAGGACATCGCCGAGCAGCAGCCGGTAGGAAAGCCAGCCATAACAATCAGCCCTGAGAAGATAGAGCAGACTGCAGGCAAGCTGGGACAGACCGTGGAGGTGGCTACGCTGCACGTGTCGGCGAAGAACATGACCCAGCCTACCTTCTTCGAGTTGGCAGGTAAGAACGCTGACCAGTTCGCGCTCTCGCAGACAAAGATAGAGAAGGGATCGACAGAGACCGACATCGTCATCACGTACACGCCGACAGAGGTGGCTGTACACAGAGCATACGTACTCGTTACCTGCCCAAGCATAGAGGACTACGACAAGTCTATCGCCTTCAGCGCATACGCCATCGACGAGCAGAACCCACCGACGATAACACTCAACCCGCAGAAGCTGGAGAAGTTCGAAGCGAAGATTAACGAAAAGAGCGAGCAGACCATAGAGGTGACAACGGCAAACATGCCCGACTACACCTACGTAAAGGTGAAGGACCCGGGAGCGTTCGTGCTCAACAACACCATGCTCATACGCAACATGACGAATACGCTGAAGGTTACGTTCCAGCCTAAGAAGGAGGGCACATACTCTACAGCACTCGTCTTCTCAGCACTCGGAATGGAGGATGTAGAGGTTGCCATAGAAGGCGTTGCCACCGGCGAAACGCCCGAAGAACAGAAGGAAGGCGTAGACCTCGTGCTCAGCGAGGAGAATGCGCTCAGCGTGCTCGACGAGAAGTTCGACAACATAGAGCGCAACAAGCCGCTCGACATCGAAGGCTGGACAAACTCGGCACTGAAGGGAACACGCGCATGGTGGGGATTCTCATTCCTCGACTACGATGCGGAGTCGCCTAACGAGAAGGTGGCTAAGGTGACACCGTACGACTCGAAGATGGAGGCTGGCACGGGCACACCGGCACAGATGATACTCGTAACACCGCCGCTCGACTTCAAGAACTCTACTACAAAGGTATTCACGTTCAAGGTGCGTGGCGACTATCTGAAGGACAACCAACCCGACCTGCTCGAACTCTGCTACATCGACATCGCTGAAGGCTCTCTCTACGTGCAGCCGCTCGCAGAATGCAAGATGCCATGCACAAAGGACGAGAGCGGAAAGTGGTTCCCGTACAGCATCGACCTCACAGGACAGCAGATTGCAGACGTGTTCTTCATGGGATTCCGATTCACCAGCACACGCGGATGCGACAACACTGCCACATACTACATCGACGACGTGACATACGGTATCGAAACGACGGCTATACAAACCGTTACTACAGCAGAGAAGGCTCGTCTGATGGTGTACAACCTCGCAGGAAGCAAGGTTGCGGAGAAGAGCGACTCGTCGGTTGAAGATGCTCTGCGCGGACTGCCTCACGGCATATACATCGTGAAAGCGGTGTCTGCCGACGGCGTGCACACAAGCAAAGTGCAAGTGAAGTAGTCGTGCTGTCTACTTGAACTACAACGTATATATATTTAAATATTGCTGTCCGTTTTACCGGACAGCAATATTTCTTTGTATTTTCGCAGCAAAACCTCACGAAAAGTAACCGTCACCCGAACGCAATCCGACCGGGCGGTGGACGGAATCTGATCAGACGGCGGACGCAATCCGATCGGACGGAGGACGGAATCTGATTGGGAGGCGTTCGGGTGACGGTGAGAAAAGCTTAGGTATTCGGTAGTGAGAGCCGTGACACAGTTCAGTTTACACTACTCCTTAAACATTGTCCTAAGCGGATTCGAACCACCACAATTTTTCCTTTATCGGGATTGCGCAAACTATCTTGTAGCAATATAAACAAAAAGGAGACCCTAAAAAGAGTCTCCTTAAACGTTGTCCTAGGCGGATTCGAACCACCACAAACAGAACCAAAACCTGTTGTGCTACCATTACACCATAGGACAATGCGACTGCAAAGATACGCATTTTTGTAAAAACAGCCAAACGAATTGGCTGTTTTTTTATTATATACGACTCAACACAGTTACTTCACTGTGATGAGGTAATAGTTCTTCTTGCCACGCTGCACGAGCAGATACTTGCCGTCGATGAGGTCGTCGGCAGTAACCACCTGGTCGAACGCGCCGAGCTTCTCCTTGTTGAGCGATACGCCACCACCCTGCACGAGCTTGCGCATCTCGCCCTTAGAGTTGAAGATCTTCACGTCGTCGCGTGTGAAGAGGTCTACAGCCGGTTGTCCGAGCTGATCCTTCGGCAGCTGGAAGTGAGGTACGCCTTCGAAGATAGAGAGCAGTGTAGCCTCATCGAACTTCTGGAGAGTCTCCTTTGTGCCCTTGCCGAAGAGGATGTTAGAAGCCTCCTGAGCGGTCTCGAGGTCCTCACGTGAGTGAACCATTGTTGTCACCTCCTCAGCCAGACGCTTCTGCAGCACGCGGCGACCCGGATCCTCATTGTGCTCGGCTACGAGCGCGTCGATAGTCTCCTTGTCGAGGTCGGTGAATATCTTGATGTACTTCTCAGCCTCTGCGTCGCTGACGTTGAGCCAGAACTGATAGAAAGCGTACGGAGTGGTGCGAGCCGGATCGAGCCAGATGTTTCCGCTCTCGGTCTTGCCGAACTTCTTGCCGTCGCTCTTGGTGATGAGTGGGCAGGTGAGGCAGTAGCATTCTGCGTCGTTGCCGAGTGTGCGGTGGATAAGCTCTGTACCGGTGGTCATGTTGCCCCACTGGTCGTTGCCGCCGAGCTGCAGGCGCACGCCGTACTTCTGATACTGGTAGAGGAAGTCGTAGCCCTGGAGCAGCTGGTATGTGAACTCTGTGAACGAAAGACCGTCGCGAGCTTCGCCGTTGAGACGCTTCTGCACGCTGTCCTTAGCCATCATGTAGTTGACGGTGATGTGCTTGCCAACCTCGCGAGCGAAGTCGAGGAAGGTGAAGTCCTTCATCCAGTCGTAGTTGTTGACGAGCTCTGCCTTGTTAGGCTCTGTGCCGTCGAAGTCGAGGAACTTAGAAACCTGCTTCTTGATAGCCTCCTGGTTGTGGTAGAGGGTAGCAGCGTCGAGCAGGTTGCGCTCCTGGCTCTTGCCAGAGGGGTCGCCAATCATACCGGTAGCACCGCCTACGAGCAGGTAGGGCTTGTGACCGCAACGCTGCAGGTGGCGCAGCATCATGATACCACAGAGGTGACCGATGTGGAGAGAGTCGGCTGTAGGGTCGGTGCCCAGATACGCAGACACCATGTTGGCATTGAGATACTCCTCAGTGCCGGGCATAATCTGCGCGAGCATACCGCGCCAGCGCAGTTCTTCAACGAAATTCTTTGTCATTATTGCTGTTGTTTTTTTGATGATTGCTATTTTAGGGTGGCGTTTAAGCCGCCTTTAGGATGGCGTTTAAGCCGCCTTTAGGATGGCGTTTAAGCCGAACTAAGCCTCTTTAAGCCTTTCTAAGCCTTGGAGGACTATACTAAACCCTTCTAAGCCTCTTTAGGCCTTTCTAAGACTTTGCTAACTAAGCCCTCCCCGACGGGGAGGGTTGGGAGGGGCTGTTGGTTGGGAGGGGCTCTTTAGGGTACGGGGTCGTAGCCTGAGCCTCCCCACGGGTTGCAGCGGAGGATGCGCCAGACGGCGAGTGCCATGCCTTTGAAGAAGCCATGCTTCTGCAGTGCCTGACGGGCGTACTCGGAGCAGGTGGGTGTGAAACGGCACGAAGGGGGTGTGTATGGCGTGATGCACACCTGATAGAACCGTATGGGCAGGATGGCAAGCCATACTAAAGCGCGTGAGACGTAGTGGGCGCAGCGTGAGATAAAGCGGGGAAGTTTCATTGTATCTACAACTTATCAGCGTTGTCGTTATGACTTTCTGCCCTATCGGCTACTACCTCCTTGCCAATCTTCTCGGCTATGCGTTGCAGCAGATTTGCTATCTTGCGCTCCACTTCCTCGTAGCTGCGCAGGTTGCCGTCGGTCCATATAAAGCATAGCGAGAGTGCCTTGCGTTGTTCTTCGGCTTCGAGGGTGTCGATTAACACCTGTTTGTTGCGACGGTATGCTTCGCGTACGAGACGCTTCACGTGGTTGCGCTTCACGGCGCGCTTGAAGTAGCGTTTGGGCACGCTCACCATCATCTTTGCGAGCGGTTCGTGTGCGTCGGCATCCTCTGTCATAAACACCACACGCAGCGGGAAGGCAGACATCGACTTGGCTCCTCCTCCTTTGAAGAGGCGGTTGATGAGCTTCTTGCTGTTTATGCGCTCACTCTTTGAGAGCTGTTGTGATGACATAGGATTTCCTATTTATTATTCTCAAGATAGTAGCGGAGTGCGCTTGTCATCGACGGGTGTTCCTTTGTAGGAGCCTCGAGGTCGAGTCGGTAGCCTGCGTCGGTCACAGCCTTTGCTGTGGCAGGTCCGAAGGTGGCGATGCGCACATCGTTCTGCTCGAAGCTTGGGAAGTTCTTTGTGAACGACTTGATGCCCGACGGACTGAAGAAGACGAGCATGTTGCAGTCGAACTGAGCTGCCTCCTCTTCGGTGAAGTCGTTGCTCACGGTGCGATACATTACGCACTCGGTGTGTATTAGCTTCTTCGAGTCGAGCAGTTCTTTAACGTCGCCGTTGTGTACGCTGCTCAGTGGCACAAGATACTTCTCGTTCTTGTGCTTCACCATTGTGGGGATGAGCGAGTCGAGCTTGCCGGTATTGCCGAAGAACACCTTGCGTTTGCGATACTGCACATACTTCTGTATGTAGAGCGCGATTGTCTCCGTAACGCAGAAGTACTTCATATCCTCGGGGATGGTGATGCGCATCTCCTTAGCGAGTGTGAAGTAGTTGTCGATAGCGTGACGCGATGTGAACACTACGGCTGTGAAGTCGAGAAGACCGATCTTCTGCTGTCTGAATTCTTTGGGGCTGAGTCCTTCTACTTTGATGAATGGGCGAAAGACGAGTTCTACACCGAAGTCCTTTGCGATGTCGAAATATGGCGACTTCTCGCTTGATGGTTCAGGCTGTGATATCAGAATCTTCTTTATCTTTTTCATATTGAAGCTTTATATGTATATTCTTTATTCAGAGGGGTGCCGTCGCTATTGTCTTAGAAATTCACTTTCAAGCAGTTGACTATCGTTGCCAGCGTACCTAAGAGAACTGCGAGAGGTGTCAGTTCAAGCGTGCAAAAGTACAAAAAATTTTGCAGAAAACCGCCCCTATGTCTAAAAAAGATGATGTAAGACTTGTAAAGGGAGAACAACTTGAAGAGCGTTATCACGAGGAATGTGCACACGAGTGTTGTGCGCACTGGCATCTTGAAGTAGGCATTGAGCATTACGACGGGGAAGAGGCACACGCCTTCCATGGCGAGGAAGAAGAGGTAGGACTTCATCCAGAACTCGTTGTTGCGCTTGTCGAAGAACACCCATCCCACGAGCCAGTAGAGCATTGTCTTGACGAGCATATAGCCAAGCATCGTCAGCGAGAGTATGCCTATCACCTGATACTGGTCGACGAGGAACGTGTCGGCAACATAGAGTTGCGTATAGAAGAAGTAGACCAATCCTAACAGCAAGCAGCTCTGTAACACGAGGAAGAACTGGAAGCGCAACTCCTCGGAGGTCTCCGTCACGGTGGTCATATTCTCGCTCACTGGCGGGCGGAAGAACTCCTTCGCCTGGCGCAGTATGAAGCGTCGCGACTTGGTGTAGGCTATCAGTGCGATGCAGAAGCAGAATAATAGCAGAAGCGTGATGAGGTTGTCGCGTGCGATGCTGTAGGGCACGGGGTCGCCTGCCACACCGGTGCGCCCGCCGAAGAGGTCGGGGTTGAAGTATGGCTTGCCTGTGAAGTACGACTCGCGGTAGTACTGTGGCAGGTTGATATCGCGCCAGGAGTGTCCGCGTGTGTGTCCGGGCAGATGCAGTGTGTCGGGCTGCTGACTCCATGTTATCTCCGATGGGCGTATGTGTGCCTGGATAGCGGAGTCCTGCTGGGCAGGCGTAGCGTTCTTGGGCAGCCAGCTGAGCACCTCTGCCGGCGTTGGTTGCCAGTGCTTGCGCACGGGCTGAGCACCGACGGGCAGTCCGTCTGCTCCAAGAACTATCTCCTCTGTGTGTATGGAGTCGGTTGTTATCATGTCAATGTATTTTTGTTGAGGTGGTGTTGTGGTGAGATTAGATTCCGAACTCCTTGCGGATATCATCTACGCGGTCGAGTTTCTCCCATGTGAAGAGTTCCACCTTCATCACCTTTGTCTCGTGATAGCGCGATGTGAATGTCTTCTCCACCACCTCGCACTTGCGGCCCATGTGTCCGTAGGCAGCAGTCTCGCGATAGATAGGCTGGCGGAGCTTGAGTGTGCGCTCGATGGCTTTCGGGCGAAGGTCGAAGAGTTTCTCTATCTTCTGTGCTATCTCGCCGTCGCTCATCTGCACGCGGCTGCGACCGTATGTGTTCACGTAGATGTTCACGGGCTTAGCAACACCGATGGCGTAGCTCACCTGCACGAGCATCTCGTCGGCAACACCTGCTGCCACCATGTTCTTGGCGATGTAGCGTGCTGCGTAGGCCGCCGAGCGGTCTACCTTAGACGGGTCCTTGCCAGAGAAGGCTCCACCGCCATGTGCGCCCTTACCGCCATATGTGTCGACGATAATCTTGCGGCCGGTGAGACCGGTGTCGCCGTGCGGTCCGCCGATTACGAACTTGCCAGTAGGGTTTACGAAGTACTTGATGTCGTCGCCGAAGAGTGCGAGCACCTTCTCACTGTGTATCTCTGCCTTCACGCGCGGCATGAGTATGTTGAGCACGTCGTCCTTTATCTTTGCAAGCATACGCTCGTCGTCAGAGTCGAACTCGTCGTGCTGTGTAGACACTACGATGGTGTCGATGCGCTGTGGTATGCCTTCCTCCGAATACTCTACGGTTACCTGGCTCTTCGAGTCGGGGCGCAAGTATGTCATCTGCTTGCCCTCCTTGCGTATGTCAGCGAGCACACGCATGATGAGCTGTGCGATGGCGAGCGTTACGGGCATATAGTTCTCGGTCTCGTTAGTGGCGTAGCCGAACATCATGCCCTGGTCGCCAGCACCCTGCTCCTCCTCGTCGGCACGCGACACACCGCGGTTGATATCGTCCGACTGCTCGTGGATGGCTGTGAGCACACCGCATGAGTTGCCGTCGAACTGATAATCCGACTTGTTATAGCCAATCTGGTTGATTGTCTTGCGTGCGATAGTCTGCAGGTCGATGTACACGTTAGAGCGCACCTCACCCATGATTACTACCTGACCGGTTGTCACGAACGACTCGATGGCGCAGTGAGCGCGGTCATCGTAAGCGAGGAACTGATCTACTAAAGCGTCTGAAATCTGGTCAGCCACCTTGTCTGGATGGCCTTCTGAAACTGATTCTGAAGAAAAAAGATAATTCATTTTTCCAATTTTTTAATTTAAATAAGTGGAAAAACACCAAATTACCGCTGTCTAACCGTCGTTATCCTTTCTACGTTTCGCGTTCTTACATTCGCGGTTAGCTTTGCAGTTTTAGCATTTTTTTGTGTGGTTGCAAGCAGCCAAATTCTTCCACAGGGTTATACATGTTTATTTTCGGATGCAAAGGTACTGCTATTTTTTGAGAGAGCGAAATAAAAACATGTAAAGTATTCAGTTTTTGTCTTTTTTATTGCCACGCTACGACAACATTGTTGTCCTGCTACGGCAATAAAGTTTCGGTAGCGGGACAACAATGTTGCCGTAGCGTGGCAATATCAGGGGGTAATTCCTTCGATTATTAAAGTATTCTGCCGCGGATAGAGAACTTCATAACTGGGTAGACTTTAAGCCAGTCCATAACCTTCGCAATGTCGTCCTTTGTTTCTTCGTCAACAGCGTCAGTAACCTGTTTGTTCTCAAGTACGTTGTCGATATCGCCAGCATATACCTTTGGTTTGCCCTGGAACTGAGCACCCAACTCGAAGCGGAAACCGATGCGTCTCTTCGGGATAAGGCGACCAAAACCAAGTCCGAGGTACGGACGAACCTTCTTTACCTTTACACCGCCCTTGATATCACCATTCTCGTCAAACGGAATGTTATAATCGCCGATGTTGATACCATAGTCCTTAATTGCAGGACCATATTCTTCTACCTTTCCACTATGACCCTTAATTGACATCAGATCAGAGCCACCGAACGACAGACCTGCCGTAACAAAGAAGTTGCCTCTATTGCCGAATGGATAGACATCAAACTTCAAGTCGGCATAGGTTCTGCCGAACTTAGCGTCAAGGCGTACTTTGTCTTCAATAGTCTGCTCGCCAACATGCGGAATCTCGCCAACGTACTCCACGTCAATATTTTCGTGGAACTTGATGTTCGGGAAGATGTTTAAACCTGCGCGTACCTGCACGTATTGTGTCAATGGTATAGCCACATCGAAGCCAAGACCTTCCGTACCATATCCTACACCTACGCCTACGCGATTTGCCAAACCGAATTTATTCTTTTTCTTTGCTGGCTCTTCCTGTGCAGAAATAGTGGTCACAGCAAACAAAGCAAGAATACCTAATGCTAATGTTTTTAGAGATAAGTTCTTCATACACTTGTTAGTTTTTTGTTTATATGCTGCAAATGTAGTAAAATATTTCACATGAAACAACTTTTATATAACTTTTTTAAACATTATGACCAATTTTCTTGTTTTTGTTAAATATCTTACATATATCGTATCTGCTGAATTGTGTATTCTTTAAAATAGTTGTAACTTCGCATTGCGATAACAACATGCTTAACAATTCAATAGGTACACACATTATTTATATATGAAATCAGACAAGAAGAAAGATGCATTACTCTCGATGATACGCCTGGGTAAGCCTATGACACTCGGCGAGCAGGCTCGATTGGTAATGTTTCTCGCCACGCCGGCTATACTTGCGCAACTCACGACGATGATGATGCAATATATTGACGCATCGATGGTGGGCAGTATGGGTGCGGAGGCATCGGCTTCTATCGGACTCATGGAGACCACTATGTGGCTGCTGGGCAGTATCTGCTCGGCTACGGCAGCCGGCTTCTACGTGCAGGTGAGCCACCAGTTGGGCTCCAACGACCCTGCACGTGCTCGCAGCACGCTGCGTCAGGGCATCATGTCGGTGCTCGTGGTGAGTGCGTTGCTCGGATTAGTGTCGCTGGCGGTGAGTCCGTTTCTGCCTACATGGCTCGGTGGCAACAGCCATATAACCCCCACCGCCTCAGCCTACTTCGCCATCGTGGCTACGGCTCTGCCCATCTTCCAGTTCTCAATATTCGGAGCCGGAATGCTCCGTAGTTCGGGCAATATGGTCGTGCCGAGCGTGATGAGCGTGGTGATGATGTCGCTCGACGTGGTGTTCAACTTCTTCCTCATCTTCCCCACCCGACCCGTGGAGTCGTTCGGTACACAGATAATGATGCCCGGCATGGGCTTAGGCGTGGTGGGCGCAGCAATAGGCACGGTGTCGGCTGAATTGGTGGCAGCCTCCATAACAATGTACATTCTCTGTTTCCGCTCCAAAGAGCTGTCGCTACGCATCGACACGGGACGCTTTCTGCCTACATGGGGCGTGGTGAAGCGCGCGCTGCACATCAGTCTGCCGATGGGTTTGCAGCAGACCATCATGTGCTCGGCTTACGTGATGACGACCATTATCATTGCGCCGCTTGGCACCTTCGCCATAGCTGCCAACTCGTTCGGCATAATCATCGAAAGCCTCTGCTACATGCCTGGCTACGGCATCGCCGACGCTGCAACGACACTCGTCGGACAGAGCATGGGTGCCGGCAGGCACGAGCTGATGAAGCGCTTCGCATGGCTGTCTGTAGGCTTGGGCGTGACGGTAATGGCTGTGATGGGTGTGGTGATGTACGTCGGAGCACCAACTGCAATGGCGATGATGACACCTGCCGAGGAGGTGCGCCGTCTGGGCGTGGAGGTACTGCGCATAGAAGCATTCGCCGAGCCTATGTTCGCCGCTGCAATAGTAAGCTACGGCGTGTTCGTAGGTGCAGCGAAGACGCTCGTGCCGAGCATAATGAACCTCGTCTCTATATGGGGCGTGCGCATATCGCTCGCTGCAATGCTTGCACCATCAATGGGACTGCGCGGTGTATGGATAGCCATGTGCATCGAACTCTGCTTCAGAGGCATCATATTCTTAGTGAAACTCAAATTCTGGAACATTCAAACTTCATGTAAACATTATGGAAAAGATCAGTAATAAGGTTTTCGGCGGAGAGCGTCCGCTCTTCGAGATACACAACGTGGAGCTCGACCACGTGCGTATCACCTTCGGCGAATCGGGCGTTAAAGAGTGCAGTAACATAGTATGCCGCAACTGCTACTTCGAGGGCAAATACCCGTTGTGGCACGTAAAGGGGTCGGACATACGCAACTGCTATTTCGCTCCGGGCTCGCGCTCGGCGATATGGTACTCGGACGATATGCACATGGAGGACTGCGTGATAAACGGTCCGAAGTTCTTCCGCGAGATGAAGAATCTGTCGCTGAAGAACGTAACCGTGAACGATGCCGACGAGACGTTCTGGGGCATCGACGGACTGAAGCTGGAGAACGTGGTGCTGCACGAAGGCACATATCCGTTCATGCACTGCCGCAACGTGAAGGTGGATGGTCTGGTGTCGGACGCGAAGTACGTATTCCAGTATTCGCGCGACATAGAGATTCGCAACGCGAAGATAGACACGAAGGACTCGTTCTGGGAGGTAGACAACGTGACGGTGTACGACTCGGAGCTGAACGGAGAGTTCCTCGGATGGCACTCGCGCGGACTGCGTCTCGTCAACTGCCATATATCTGGCGAGCAACCGCTCTGCTACGCCAAGGACCTGGTGCTCGAGAACTGCACGTTCGACGCCGAATGCGACCGCGCGTTCGAGTATTCTACCGTGCAGGCTGACATACGCGGACACATCAAGAGCGTGAAGAACCCTGCGTCCGGACGCA
>OGKG01002673.1_pt1 | contig 18093 bp, 20 predicted proteins | sample 1572201 | NCBI WGS metagenome assembly OGKG01 (sample SAMEA2582146, study PRJEB24529) | metagenome | biome: Human gut stool | place: China | collected 2011 | reverse complement strand
CTGTGACAGCAGCACAGTTCCAGGAGACATACAAGCAGCAGATTCAGGATGCGCTTGATGCATATTTCAACTAAGTTAATCAAAATTTAATTGTTTTATTGCCACGTCTCTATTAAAATACTTGATGGGAGGACTGTAAAAGGTTCTCCCATCAGGAAATAGAACAAGGACGGTGTAGAGGGTATGGCATCATTTTTCAGTATTGATTCTGCGTATGGCAGATTTATGAACAAGGTAGGAGATATTATTCTTCTCAGTGTATTGTGGCTGGTAAGTTCGTTGCCGGTTGTGACAATGGGAACAGCTACATGTGCGGCATATTATACGGCGGCTAAGGTATTAAGACATCACAGTGGATATGTGTCAAAGGAATTTTTTCGTTCCTTTAAGCAGAATCTCCGCTCATCGATAGTTTTCAATGTATTCTATCTGATATTTCTGGTGTTGCTGGTATTCAATTATATATTTTTTTCCGGCAGTGCCTCGGAAATATCATTTTACCTTAGGTGTGTGTATATAGTGTTTGGCTTCATGCTGCTTGGGATTATGCTGTACACCTACATATTGCTGTCAAGATTCGAGCTTGGATGTGGCAGGCTTTTTCACATGGCATTCATTATCAGCTTCAGGCATCTGCATATAACGGCGGCACTTGTGCTTATGTGCGTTGTTGCAGCGGTACTCATATATCTTATGCCATGGGCTGTATTGATACTACCGGGGCTTGTATTCTATGGAATGACATTTCTTGCGGAACGTGTGATGAAGAGATATATGCGTCATCCTGAGAGTGAGAGTACAGAAAGTGATATGTGGTATTATAAGTAATGGGAATGGTGATTTATGGCGAAAAATGTGACGATGAGAGATATTGCAAAAAAAGTCGGTGTAAGTACGGTGACAGTCTCAAAGGCACTCACGGATAAGGATGGTGTAGGGGCTGAGCTTCGCGCGATGATAAAAGCGACAGCCGATGAGATGGGATACACATACACCGGAATCGGTGACGGCTTCCGTCGCGGGCGCAGCTATAATATCGGAGTTATTGTAGAAGAACACTATGTGGACAATTCCACCACGATATTTCCGTTTTATATGAAGATGTACAACAGCATAAATAAACAGATGGCGCAGTTTCATTATTCGGTAATTATGGAAGCTATAACATCAGCAATGCTCACAGACCATATAATGCCCGACATTGTGGCAGAGAAAAAGGTTGACGGGATTATCGTGTTAGGACAGATTAAGTCGGATTATCTTAAAATACTGAGGGAAAACGGGCTGCCGATGGTATATCTTGACTTTTATGACAGAACCATGGAAGTGCCAAGCGTGATAAATGACAATGTCTACGGCACGTACATGCTTACCAATTATATAGTAGGCATGGGACATAAGAAGATTGCTTATGTGGGCAGCATTGACGCAACGGCAAGTATTCTTGACAGATACCTTGGTTACTATCGTTCGCTTATAACACACCAGCTGACAATGCCTGATGGTTATATCATACCCGACCGCAATGAGGAGGGGTATTTTATAGACTTACAGCTTCCAAAGGATATGCCGACAGCATTTGTGTGCAACTGTGATGGTACAGCCAATCTGCTTATGAGACTTCTTATCAGCAAGGGATATCGCGTGCCACAGGATATATCGGTGGTTGGATTTGACAATTACTCAGCTGAATTTGATTACAATCTACCGAAGCTGACCACTATTGAAGTGAATATTGAAGAAATGACAAAAAATGCAGTTGAGATGATAATAAGACTTTTGAAGGGTGAAGAAAATTTAGGAGGGCGTAAGGTCATAAGCGGTAAGCTGATTATACGCGATTCTGTTGCGCCATGTCCTGAAACATCCCGCTAAAACAAAATAAAAAATATGAGGCAGTATGTGCAGTGCGTTACGTACAGCTATATTATGCCGGGAGGTATATATGTCAGAACTTAAAATGATTGCACCTGCGGTGCCTAATGTGCCATGGCAGGATAAGCCGGAGGGCCATAAGGGCGCACCGGTGTGGAGATATTCGGAGAATCCTATTATTGACCGCAACCCGCTTGAGAATGTTGCGAGAATATTTAACAGTGCGGTAATGCCTTATGAAGGAAAGTTTATCGGTGTTTTCAGAGGAGAGCAGACAAACGGTATTCCATATATCTATCTTGGAAGAAGCGATGATGGTATCCACTGGAATTTTGACAAGGATAAGATTACTTTTAAGGATGAGGATGGCAATGATTTCATGCCTATATATGCGTATGACCCAAGACTTGTAAAGGTTGAGGACACATACTACATCATCTGGTGTCAGGATTTCTATGGCGCAGCCATAGGAATGGCTAAGACCAAGGATTTTAAGACCTTTACAAGACTTGAGAACCCATTCCTTCCATTCAACAGAAATGCAGTGCTCTTCCCAAGAAAGATTAATGGTAAATTCGTTCTTCTTTCACGTCCATCGGATTCGGGACATACTCCGTTCGGAGATATTTTCGTGAGTGAGAGCCCTGATCTTGTATACTGGGGCAGGCACAGACATGTGATGAGCCGTGGAAATGAGTGGTGGGAGTCACTTAAGATTGGCGGAGGTGCAGCTCCTATTGAGACAACGGAAGGCTGGCTTCTGTTCTACCATGGCGTAAGCGGAACATGCAACGGATATGTATATTCAATCGGTGGAGCAATCCTCGATATAGATAACCCGTCAAAGGTTCTTTATCGTTGTGAGAACTTCCTCCTTACACCGGAGCAGTGGTATGAGGAGAGAGGCTTTGTTCCTAATGTTACATTCCCATGTGCCACGATACATGATTCCGAATCAGGAAAAATTGCAATCTACTATGGCTGTGCGGACAGCTATGTCGGACTTGCATTCACAACTCTTGATGAGATTGTTGGCTATATCAAGGAGCACAGTGTGGTAAACACTACAGATACTGAAATCGGAAAGAGATAGCAGCTCTGTTTCACAATTATTGTGGAGGTGGAATATGCAGGATATAATAAGGAATATTAGAGCAGGGATAAGCATAGGAAATACACTCGATGCGTTTGAAAAGGATATAAAGATATCTGATGCGCCGGAAAAGACCGAGACCTCATGGGGAAATCCGGTGATTACGCAGGAGCTTGTGGATGCGTATATTGCTGCAGGGCTTAACATTATCAGGATACCGGTTACATGGACGGGACATTTTGGTGGCGCACCGGATTACACTATAGACGGCGCATGGCTTCGTCGCGTGAGAGAGGTAGTTGACTATGCGTACGGCAGGGGTGTCTATGTGATACTCAATCTTCATCATGAGGGCTGGAATTATCCATATTACGAAAATGAGGAGAGAGCCTGCATTATAATGACTGCTCTCTGGAGCCAGCTCGCAGCAGAATTTGCCGGGTATGATGAACACCTGATTTTTGAGGGTCAGAATGAGCCGAGAAAGATAGGTACACCACTTGAGTGGAACGGCGGTGACGAGGAAGGCTGGGAGGTAGTAAATTCCACCAATGCAGCTTTTGTTAAGGCCGTACGTCAGGGGACGGAATATAATAAATCAAGATATCTTATGATACCGGGCTATGCAGCTAACTGCACGGTGGGTATAAGGCATATTGATATTCCGGATGACGACAGAATTATCATCTCGGTACATGCCTATGAGCCTTATGACTTTGCACTCAATACAGAGGGGCGGTCACAGTGGCAGCATGATACACAGATGATAGACAGCCTTATGACGGAGCTTAGGGAGCGTTTCACCGGAAAGGGAATCCCTGTTATAATCGGTGAGTTCGGTGCCATGAACAAGGACAACGAAGCTGATCGTGCAGAGTGGGTTGAGTATTATATCAAGGCTGCGGCAAAAGCCGGAATTCGCTGTATATGGTGGGATAACGGACTTTTCGAGGGAGAAGGGGAGCGTTTCGGATTATTTGACAGACATACCTATAGGTGTGGTTATCCAAAGGTACTTGAGGGTATACAAAAAGGAATTGAATAGAAGTCTGAATGGAAGTATTTAGATACTGATAACAGGACCGCGTGCAATGATATCTACGGATAATATTGTGCGCGGTTTTGCCTTGTGCTGTGCTTTCGTTTCTGCAGGCTTGCTATTATGCTTGCTGTTGCCTTTAAAATTGTGTTATGGTATAATGTGCGTAATAAAAATGAGAGTGTTTTTGGCTGTGTGGGGTATTGAGGCAGCTTTTGGAGGATATATTACATGAATAAGAAGGTTCAGTATAAGGGTCAGTTCAGAGTCTATATTATGTGGCCGTTATATGCGGCAATATTACTTTTGATATTGGATATAGTTTTATTTACGCAGAATATAACGTGCGGCATAGTCGGAGTGGCATTTACATTGGTGTATGGTGTGTGCGCACTTATTTTTCTTCTGAGAAAACAGCCGCTTCTGACAAAGGCGATGGTAGAGTTTGCGGCAGATTACGCACAGGTGCAGAAGACCTTGCTTGAGGATTTTAAGGTTCCGTATGGTCTTATAGATGAATCGGGAAAGGTAATATGGCTTAATCATGAATTTAAGAATGTTCTTCAAAAAGCCAATGTATACCGGAAGAATATAACAACAATATTTCAGGGAATAGACAGCCGGATTTTTGATACGGATGAAAATGAATTTTCGGCAGATATAATTTATGACGAACGCAATTACAGGGTAGATTTTAAGAAGCTCGCCATAGACTCGCTTATGGAGGATAATTCCCTTTTAAATGTAAAAAATGTGCCTGCATTGATGGCGGTTTATCTTTTTGATGAGACGGATATAAAGAAGTATATCCAGCAGCTTCATGATGAGAGAATTGTTGTAGGGCTTATCTATATAGATAATTATGATGAAGCGCTCGAGAGCATAGACGAACTCAGGCGTTCGCTCCTTGCCGGACTGGTTGAGAGAAAGATAAGCAAGTATATTACCAATGGCAATGGTATTGTCAAGAAGCTTGAGAAGGATAAGTATCTTTTGGTATTCAATTATAAGTACCTTGAAGAGCTTATGGCGGATAAGTTTTCTATTCTTGAGGAGGTCAGGACAACAGATATCGGAAATTCGATGGCGGTTACGCTGAGTATAGGTGTTGCAGCAGGGTACGATAATTTTAACAAGAATTATGAGATGGCGCGCGCTGCGATTGACCTTGCACTCGGGCGTGGAGGTGACCAGACCGTGGTCAAGGAGGGCGACCAGACCACCTTCTTCGGAGGAAAGAGCACCACTGTCGAGAAAAATACAAGAGTCAAGGCGAGAGTCAAGGCACATGCACTCAGAGAGCTTATCGAGGTTGCAGACAATGTCATCATAATGGGACATAAGATAAGCGATGCGGATGCGTTAGGAGCCGCGATAGGAATATACAGGGCATCGAAGGCTCTGAATAAGCATGCCAATATTGTGCTCAACGATGTTACAAGGTCACTTAGACCGACTGTTGAGACCTTTACCGGGGTTCCGGAGTATGAAGAGGACTTGTTTATAAGAAACAGTGAGGCTATGCAGTACGTATCGGATAATACATTGCTTGTGGTTGTGGATGTAAATCGTCCGGGATACACGGAATGTCCGGAGCTGGTTGAAAGGTGCAGGACGATAGTTGTGCTTGACCACCACAGACAGAGCGGAGACACCATCAATCATGCAGTGCTCTCGTATATAGAGCCGTATGCCTCATCCACATGTGAAATGGTAGCCGAGATACTTCAGTATATCGGAGATAATGTAAAGCTTAAGTCTGCCGAAGCTAATGCCATATATGCAGGTATTATTGTTGACACTAATAATTTCACCAACAAGGCAGGAGTGAGAACCTTTGAGGCAGCGGCATTTATAAGAAGAAGCGGTGCAGATATAATAAAGGTGCGTAAGCTTTTAAGAGACGATATGAATGAGTATAAGGCGCGTGCCGAGGCGGTGCGCCATGCAGAGGTCTATAGGGATTCATTTGCACTTGCGGTATGCCCTAGTGCTAATCTCGAGAGCCCTACAATCGTGGGAGCGCAGGCGGCGAATGAGCTTCTTAATATCAACGGCGTTAAGGCGTCGATAGTATTTACTTATTTTAATAACGAGGTATATCTGAGTGCCAGATCGATTGATGAGGTCAATGTACAGCTCATCATGGAAAAGCTGGGCGGAGGCGGTCACATGACTATTGCCGGCGCGCAGCTTAAGGATGTGACTGTTGATGAAGCTATTGAGCTTGTCAAAAAGACGTTAGATGGCATGATAGAGGAAGGAGAAATATAATGGAAGTTATTTTATTACAGGATGTAAAGGCACTTGGAAAGAAGGGACAGAAGGTTAATGTGAGCGAAGGCTATGCCCGCAACTTTATCCTTCCGAAGAAGCTTGGTATAGAGGTCAATGCTAAGAATATGAATGATTTAAAGCTTCAGAAGGCACATGAGGATAAGCTTGCGGCAGAGGCGCTTGCCAATGCGAAGGAGCTTGCTAAGGAGCTTGAGGATAAGACAGTTGTTGTAAAGCTCAAGTCCGGCAAGGACGGAAGAGTGTTCGGCTCTGTGTCCACAAAGGAGATTGCTGAGGAGTTAAAGGCACAGCACAATATTGATATAGACAAGAAAAAGATGGTATTGAATGACGCTATCAAGGCTCTTGGCAATTATGAGGTGGTATGTAAGCTTCATAAGGATGTGACAGCCAAGCTTGTTGTCAAAGTAACGGAAGGATAATACAGGTAGATAACAGATGGATGATACGTTAATAAGGCGTGTTATGCCTAATAGCGCTGAGACCGAGAAGGCAGTTATCGGCTGTATCCTGATGGATAAGGATAAGATGACGGATGTTGCTGATATTCTTGTGCCGGATGACTTTTATCATAGCGAATACCGTGCAATATACCAGGCGATGGTGCAGATTAACGCGGAGGGCAGACCGGTCGACTTAGTCACGGTTATTGAGCGTCTCAGGACAATGAACGTGCCTCCGGAGATATGCAGTCTTGAATTTATGAAGGAGGTAGCCGATTCAGAGGCTACGGCTGCTAATGCGAAGCATTATGCCAAAATAATAAAGGAAAAATCCCTGCTCAGAAAAGTTATAAAGGTTAATGAGACGATAACAGAGGAGTGCTATGCAGGACGAGAGAGCTCAGATGCCATTCTTGAGGAGACGGAAAAGCAGCTTTTCAAGCTTCTTCAGTCGAGAGGTGCGGAGGATATCACACCGATTAAGGATGTTGTCATGGATGCGATAAACCGTATCGAGGCAGCTTCTAAGCAGAGCGGAAGCGTAACAGGTATTCCGACGGGCTTTACAGATCTGGACTACCGTACTGCGGGTTTACAGCCTTCGGATATGATTCTTGTTGCGGCACGTCCGTCAATGGGAAAAACGGCATTTGCATTGAACCTTGCTGCTTATGCGGCATGTAAGAAGCACATAACCACTGTAATATTCAGTCTGGAAATGTCCAAGGTTCAGCTTGTGAACCGTTTCCTTTCAATGGAGTCGGGTGTGAGCGCCCAGAATCTCAGAACAGGAAATCTGACTGAGGGTGAGTGGGAGAATCTTGTCGAAGGTGCTTCAATCATAGGTAATTCGGGACTCGTAATAGATGATACTCCGGGTATATCAATATCGGATCTGCGCTCTAAGTGTCGTAAGATTAAGCTTGAGCACGATGATCTCGGACTTATTATTATTGACTATATTCAGCTTATGACCAGCAGCAGCAAGTCGGAGTCAAGACAACAGGAGGTATCAGAGATATCGCGTTCCTTAAAGGCTCTGGCAAGAGAGTTGAATGTACCCGTTATAGCACTTTCACAGTTGAGCCGTGCTGTTGAACAGAGACCTGACCACAGGCCTATGCTGTCTGATCTTCGAGAGTCGGGGGCCATAGAGCAGGATGCCGATGTAGTAATGTTCTTATACAGGGATGAATATTATAAGAAGGATACGGATAAGCCGGGTGTGGCTGAGGTAATCATCGCTAAGCAGAGAAACGGTCCTGTCGGAACAGTTGAGCTTGCATGGATTGGCGATAAGCAGCGTTTTGCAAATCTTGAGAGAAGTTAGCGAAATTTGTCGATTGAAATACACGAAAAAAGTATATACAGTGTGGTACTATATAGACCGGATAGAGGAAAGCTTTATCCGGTCTTACTTTTTGCAGGGGAGTTGTTTCATAGATGGAAGAAAAAAGGTACATAATATCTGAAGTTGCAGAGCGCACCGGAATCGAGACACATGTGCTCAGATACTGGGAGGATGAGCTTAATCTGGATATTCCGAGAAATAAAATGGGGCATAGATATTACACGGAAGAACAGGTTGAGCTGTTTAAGCAGATTAAGGAGCTTAAGGACAGCGGTTTTCAGCTTAAGGCGGTGAAGGCTGTACTTGACGGGCAAATGCAGGGAGCGGCGGTCATGCAGTATGTGGGAAATGAGACTGCGGATAAAAATGTACAGGCTGCCTGTAATGGCACTGCAGGCGATAATGTAAGGTGTGTCTGTAATGGGACTGCGGATAATAATGTGCAGGCTGCCTGTAATGGAGCCGTGGATAATAATGTACCTGCGGCGCAGGGGGAGGCGCATATGGAGAGTGCAGGTACATCGGAGGTCGCGGCTCTGACACAGGAGGAGCTTGCAATGAAGCGTTCTGAGGATAAGCTTGCACAGTTCGAGCAGATTATCGGAGATATTGTGACACGTTCACTGTTAGAGAACAATGTGGCACTTGGGGAGAATATTTCCGCTGCTGTATCCGAGCGAGTATGCGATAAGGTTATCAAGGAGATGGATTACATGATGCGTGTACGTGAGGAGGCGGAAGATGACCGCTTCAGGAGGCTGGATGAAACAATTCGAGGAGTTCAGAAGAGCAATAAGGAGGCTGCCGCATATCGTGAACGTGGTGATAAGTCAAAGAAACGTCATGGATTATTTAAGAAGGTAAAATAAGATGCCTGTGACGTGCAGGCATATTTAGAGTCAGTGCCCATAGATGGGCAGAGTATGAGGGTGAGCAGTTGATATAAAAAATGGAGCCATATCTTATATACCGGAAATACCGGCATATAGACATAGCTCCATTTTTATTACTTCTCTGTGATAGCACCTACAGGGCAGGTAGCTTCACAAGCGCCACACTGTACACATACATCTGTGTTAATCTCCATATGCTCAGAACCCTCGGAGATAGCACCTACAGGGCATCCAGCAGCACAAGCGCCACAGCTGACACAAGCATCACCTACAACGTACATAATTTCCTCCCATCTGAAGTGAGTACACTTCTATTTACTGTTTTGTATTATTGTTTGTATTATTCAGAGAAGCTCGCGCTTCTTTGATACCTTTGATTATAACGGATTTAGCCTTAATGACTGCCTCCTTGGACTCAGCAGGCACACCCTTAAGCGGGTAATCAAAGCCAAGATTCTCGTACTTGACAACACCCATGGTGTGATAAGGGAGCACGTCAAGAGCCTTGACATTTTTAAGCTTGCCAATGAAAAGTCCAAGCTGATACAGATATTTCTCATTGTCGGTTATACCAGGTACAACAACATGACGTATCCATGTAGGTATTCCCTTATCGCTGAGATATTCGGCAAATGCCAATATGCCGTCATTCGGCTGGCTGCACAGCTTCATATGCTCTTCAGGGTCAATGTGCTTGATGTCAAGCATTACAAGGTCTGTATATTGCATAAGTACATCCATCTTATCTACGATAACCTTATTATCAGGCTTGAAAACAATACCGGATGTATCGATACATGTGTGTATACCCTGTGCCTTAGCTTTCATAAAAAGCTCAGTGAGAAAGTCTATCTGTAGGAGCGGTTCGCCGCCGGTAACGGTAAGACCTCCGTTCTTATAAAAGGACTTATTATCCTCATACTTCTGTAAAATCTCGTCCACAGAAATCTCTGTTCCGCCGGTCGTAGCCCATGTATCGGGATTATGACAATATAGACAACGCATTGGGCAGCCCTGTACGAACACCACGAAACGGATTCCAGGTCCGTCGACGGTGCCAAAGGTTTCTAAAGAATGTATTCTCCCGTTCATATCAATCCTTGTTCCTCCATGTCAAAAAAATAATACCAAATGAAATGCCGAATTACAATAGATATTTCTTCTGGTACTATAAAAGTATATCACTATTTATACCAAAATAAAAGTTAAAAAAATATAAATACTATGTGTAAAAAACAGGCAGGCACAAAAAGTGTCTGCCTGTAATTAAAGATCAGTAGTATTGTTAATTACATAGCCTAATGTGAAATTACGTACATCCATCAGATATACATTTCACGGATGTAATTACATTGCCTGATGTGAAAGTAGAACTTTCCATCAGATAAACTTTCTACAGAAATGAATTACATAGCCTGATGGAAAGTTCTGTTTATAACGTCATCCTGCTGAGCCTTTGTGAGCTTGATGAAGTTAACAGCGTATCCTGATACACGGATAGTAAGCTGTGGGTACTTCTCAGGATGAGCCTGGGCATCAAGTAAAGTATCTCTGTTGAGAACATTAACATTGAGATGATGTCCGCCCTTAGCTACATATCCATCTAACATTGATGCAAGGTTGTCAATCTGGTTCTGACTAATTTCTGCCATTGTATTAAATCCTCCTTGTTTTCCGAAGGAAAATCCGAGCCTCATGGAGAGGAGAGGATTTGTCCTCCTTGTTTTCGTCTTATTCATTTTCGTCTCCGTCAAGTCCGACATGAAGTGTCGGAACGCTGCATGCCATCTGGCCGTTGCAGGCGAGACTGTTGTTGGTCTGTACTGTCTTTTCGGTTGCAGGGGCGCTGTTGTCAACAACTACATTGACGTGACCGCCATCAGCAGCCATGAGATTATCTAACATTGATACAATGTCGTCCACTTTAGAGTTGTCCATGATAACCTCCTATAAAACTGCCGCAGAATCCGGACTGCACTCATTGGTGGCAGTTCGGAGACTGTGGGTTAATATTTTATAATTACTTGTTAAGATCTATATCAAGGTCTCAGACGACCTTGATATAGGTGTCTTACTTATTTAAATCAATATCAAGGTCGCCGGCGAACACTTGGTCTTCCTTACCAAGAGCACCAGGAACGATAGTAAATGTGTTAGAAATACCATCCTGAGCATCCTTGAATGGAAGCTTAGCAACTGATGAAAGGGAAGCTACAGCACCGTTCTTATCACGTCCGTGCATTGGGTTAGCACCAGGAGCGAATGGAACACCGGCCTTACGTCCATCAGGTGTAGAACCTGTAGCGTTACCATAAGTAACGTTAGATGTGATTGTAAGGATAGATGTTGTAGGAACACCGTTTCTGTATGTGTAGTGAGAACGAACCATAGCCATGAACTTCTCAACTATCTCAACTGCAATCTTATCAACTCTGTCATCGTTGTTACCATACTTAGGGAACTCGCCCTCAACCTCGAAATCAGTAGCTACGTTCTTAGCAACACCGATTGTCTTGATAACAGACTTAGCTGTCTGAGGATCCTTAACCTTCTTGGTAATCTCAACGTCAGTTCTGATAACCTTAACCTTAGCGAACTTGATTGCTGATAAGGAGTCAGCTACAACTGAAAGACCGGCGATACCTGTTGCGAAGTATCTCTTAACCTCTCTGTCATGAAGAGCCATCTGAAGTCTCTCATAGCAGTACTTATCATGCATATAGTGAATTACGTTAAGTGTGTTAACATAAACATCTGCTAACCACTCCATCATATCTGTGTACTTAGCCATTACATCATCGTAATCAAGGTACTCGCCCTCAACAGGTCTGTACTTAGGACCAACCTGAACACCTGTCTTCTCATCAACACCGCCGTTGATAGCATAGAGGAGACACTTAGCAAGGTTAGCTCTTGCTCCGAAGAACTGCATTTCCTTACCAACTCTCATTGAGGATACGCAGCAAGCGATAGCATAGTCATCACCATGAGTTACTCTCATGAGGTCATCGTTCTCGTACTGAACTGAAGATGACATGATGGATGTCTTAGCACAGAACTTCTTCCAGCCCTCTGGAAGTCTTGTTGACCAGAGAACTGTCATGTTAGGCTCCGGAGCTGTACCAAGGTTGCTTAATGTGTGGAGGTAACGGAAGCACATCTTTGTTACAAGTGTACGTCCATCAACGCCCATACCACCAAGGGACTCAGTTACCCATGTAGGATCTCCTGCGAAGAGAGCGTTGTACTCAGGTGTACGAGCGAACTTAACAAGTCTTAACTTCATAATGAAGTGATCAACGAACTCCTGAATCTGCTCCTCTGTAAATGTACCGTTAGCTAAGTCTCTCTGAGCGTAGCAGTCAAGGAATGTAGATGTACGTCCAAGAGACATGGCAGCACCGTTCTGCTCCTTAACAGCAGCAAGATAACCGAAGTAAGTAGCCTGAATAGCTTCCTGTACATTAGTAGCAGGGTTAGAGATATCACAGCCGTAAATCTCACCTAACTTCTTTAACTCCTTGAGGGCTCTGATCTGCTCTGAAAGCTCCTCTCTGTCACGGATAACATCAGGAGTCATAACCTTAGAAGTTGTAGCCTTCTGGTACTCCTTATCCTTGATAAGGAAATCTACGCCGTAAAGAGCAACTCTTCTGTAGTCGCCGATGATACGTCCACGACCATAAGCATCCGGAAGACCTGTGATGATATGGTTAGAACGGCATACTCTCATCTCAGGAGTATAAGCATCGAATACACCAGCGTTGTGTGTCTTTCTGTGAATTGTAAAGAACTCCTCAATCTCAGGGTCAATCTGGTAACCATTAGTTACAAGAGCAGCCTTAGCCATGTTGATACCGCCGTATGGCTGAAGTGATCTCTTGAAAGGCTTATCTGTCTGGAAACCGACAATCTTCTCTAAGTCCTTGTTAAGGTAGCCTGCTGCATGGGATGTGATTGTTGAAGGAACCTTAGTATCCATATCAAGGACGCCACCCTTCTCACGCTCCTGCTTTGAAAGCTCCATAACCTGTGCCCAAAGAGTCTTAGTTGCCTCTGTAGGACCGCAAAGGAAAGCATCGTCTCCTTCATAAGGTGTGTAGTTCCTCTGAATGAAGTCTCTTACATCAACCTGCTCTTCCCACTTACCGCCTACGAAACCTGTCCATTCTGATCTCATAATGAAAAAAACCTCCTATTATAGTAAAGTGTTTTATATGTGTTATCCGCCCTTAAGCGATTAGACTAGACATGCTGCCTCAATCGAACGGAATATACACTTTTTTATGCTTGTATTATACAATGCACATTGTATACACGTCAAGGGCTTAAGAATAAAATTCACGGATTGTACACAAAAATATACATAAAAATTTTGAGAAAATTCCTTATAAAATGGGTAAATTTTACACTGTAGCCACAAATGTGTTCATAAGGAACAATCATACCGGTAAGTAATAATAAAGATTGAAGAGAGCATATTGTGTACCATCTTTACAACATAAATCCTCTGTGGTACAATAGGCAATGGTCATTACATGTAGGTGTCCGGAACCGAAAAGTTAGTATAAAGTGATGATAAAATGGGAATCATTTTATAGGTCAGTTCTGAACAGTTACTATATTATTATATTTTCAGGAGGAAAACACAATGGCACAGGTTAGCAAAGAAATGAGAATCATCGACATCATCAATGTTGATTATGATATTGTTCCTATTTTACTTAATGAGGGAATGCACTGCATCGGCTGTCCGTCAGCACAGGGCGAATCTTTGGAGGAGGCTGCTCTTGTTCATGGTCTTGACCCGGATGAGATTACAGCTAAGATCAATGAGTTTCTTGCAGCGAAGTAATCAGACGGGCTGCTGGGAGATATTGTTAAAATTCAAAAGTGAAAGCTACGTTGCTTTTTAATGAAAAGAGAGTGAATCAGGTTCGGATAAAAACTTGTTCACTCTTTTTTTGTGGAAATTGTGGTGAGGCATTGGATAATTTTGCGGATTGAGATTGTGGGAATGTGCGAGGCATAGATGGGTATAGAAAAGGAAAACTTGTTGCCTATGCCCGCAGAATCCCTCATAGCAGGCAAAAATTGCTACGTTGCGGGTATATATGAGCGAAAATCAAAATTATACCCAAGAAATCGCAGATTGAGGTGAGCATGTGGGTATAGAATAAGAAATAATGCACTCATACCCGCAAAAACCATTATAGCGTGCGATAAATGTTGCGTTGCGGGTATATTTGAATGAAATGCAAAAAATACCCCCAGCACACCGTTATAGCAATCTATAATTGGTGCGCTCGGGGTATTTTCGGTAAGTTTATTGAATGTATGCCAATTACTGTGAAAATGAGGTGTGACTACCTAAAAGAACATTGCAAGAAAATTATTGCCAATGCTCTACAACTCCGCCAGTATCTTCACCGCATTCCTGCGTATGATAACCTCATCATGTTCGTTGAGATACGAGACAGTTGCGTATGAGAGCTTCTCCCTTACGCCGTATTCGGACAGCGTGTTGTTCACGCCGGTGAATTCATCGAGGTTCATGTCATCACTGCGTATGAACAGGTAGTAACGGAGGTTGACAGGATTCTTGTAGAGAATGCTGCTTCCGTTGAAACGGTTGTTTACGGCGATGGCTGCAACAGTAGCCTGATTCAGATCCTTAAATGAGAACAGCTTCTCTATAGGAACAACTGCACATATATCGCTGCCGTTATCAGTGCCGGAAACATTGTCTGAGCCGGTGGAAGCGGAGCCATCGGAAATACTTCCGGAGGCTTTTTTGCCTGCTGTGCCTGATGAAGCCTTATCACCTCCTGCTTTGGATGACTTCCTGCCGGAGGCAGAGCCTTCGGCCTTTTCGGAGGCGCTGCCTCCTATTATCTTGGAGCCGGAGTCAGCACTGGATTTATCGTTGGCTTTATTGCCGTTCTTAGACTTCTTTAGAAGACTGTCTGAGAATGGAATGAAATCGGCATCCTGATTAAGTGCTTCATTTATTCGGTTAAGCAGGGATGAACCGTCATCCATGCCGTGCATATCATCGTCAGAGTCGAGCATGTCCGCATAATCTTCGTCTTCATCGGATGGTGCGAACTTAGAAAAGCGTGTGTCAAGCTCCTCTGGATCCTCAACCTTCGTGATGACAAGAATAATGCAGTCCGGTGATACAGGAATGGCCTCTATCATAAGAGGGATATCATCTGCTTCGAATCCACATTCAAAAGAGGCCTGCGCAATCATATCTTTAAAAAGGCTTTTAGCCTTTTCTGTTCCATAGGCTAATTCGCTGATTTTAAGCTCCCTTGAGTCTAAGTCAGCGCGATTAAGGGTACAACGTATTGAATTTTCACTAAGTCTTTCTATTTTCATGTCAAATCACATCCTTCCTGACCTGTTTATTATACGTCATTTGTTATTATTCTGTAAAGGTTTAATACTATGAAAAAAGTATGAAATTTATATATGCTCCCAACGCGGGCGACAAGCTTCGGAATGACAGTATAATGTTAAAATTAAACATGTGTTTAATAACTCTGCAATCAAAGACGGTTGTACAAATCAATTTATCTGGTAAAATGAATTCAGGATTTGTTGTTATCAATGGAGGTGGTATTTACCGATACACATGATACTCTGTTGGATGGCAGGTACCTAATCCTTAGAAGGCTCGGGCAGGGAGCCTTTGGCGAGGTATTTCTTACAAGACACGTTGGACTTGGAGTATACAGGGCTGTTAAGCGGATCCGTAAGAGCAAGGATGTACACAACACGAGAAGGAAAGAGGCAGATGCGCTCAAGAATCTGCGGCATACATCCTTACCTATAATATATGATATTGACGAGGATGATGTGTATTTCTATATTGTTGAAGAATATATAGAAGGGATTTCACTTTCGGAATATGTCAGGGATAGGACAAGGCTTGCACAGGACGAGACGTGCAGCGTTATTATGAGTATATGTACTGTTCTTAGTTATATGCAGACGCAGGCAGGATTATTACATCTGGATATTAAGCCGGACAATGTTCTGCTCACGGAGGATGGAGTTAAGCTTGTTGATTTTGGAAGCAGCTGCATGGAGGATGAGATTCCCGGGTGTGTGATGGGGACAGCAGGGTATGCTGCTCCTGAGCTGTATCACGGAGGAAGTCCGGGAACAAGATGTGACGTATATTCACTTGGAATGCTGATGCGTTTCATGCTTACAGGGCAGATTTCCTGTAGTAAAAATTATATTTGTTCGGAGAATTTTCAATTTATAATCAATAAGTGCACCAGTCAGAATGCATCAGAGCGCTTTAAGGATGCCAATGAACTGTTTCTTGCACTGGAACAATCACAGAAGTTATTTAATAAAGAGATAACAGCAGATCCTAAGGTTATTTTGGTTTCGGGAAGCACCCGGCGTGTGGGAACAACGCATTTTGCCATAATGCTGGCAGCCCAGCTTACATCTATGGGATATAAGTGTCTGTTGGAGCTTGCATATAACGGCGATAGAGGTTTTTCTGCCCCATTATATAGTGGGATACGAAGCGTAAGCTGCCACGGAGGAATTTATAATGTTGATGGCGTGGAGGTGTTACCTGATTATAAGGGCTTTGCCGTTCCGGTAAGCGATGAGGAACGTAAACAGTACACCGTCATAGTAAGGGAAATCGGAAGCATGTGGGAGTGGGATGAGAGTACCTTGGATGATATTAAAAAAGATACCTTTAGGTTCATTCTCGTGACGGGACATACTCTCCGGGAGCTCATCGACTATGAGACGGCAGCAGCAGGACTCAGAAAAAAGGGAGTAGAGTTCGTAAGTGCAGTTAATTTTGCGGATGGTCAGGAATACATAGGAATCAGTAAGGAACACAATATGGGAAATGCTTTCAGGATTCCGTATTGTACGAGACCGTATTCGTTTAAAAAGGGGAGAGATATAATTGAGAAGACAGGCATATTGGGATGGTCCGGCAAAAAAGGTGGTAATAGGTGTTGCCGGAACGCAAAGCAGATGTGGAGTAACGCACTTTGTCTTATGCGCCGCCAATTATCTGTCAAACGTAAGAAAAAAGCGTGTGATAGTAAGCAGCTACGATGAAAAAGCATTGGATATTATTAAGAAAAATATAAAATTAACAGGACAGGCAAAGGTTATTCAAGGCGAAGAGATATACGCTGCTTTTATCTATGCAAATATTACGTTTTTGGCGGGAAATGACGAAGCTGCCGGATTCGCAGTGCAGGAACAATATGATTATCATATAATTGATTTCGGTCAGGCAGATTATATCGGGGATATCAGGCTGCAAAGGTGTGACAGATTATTTTTAATAGGGGATTTAAGTTTATGCAATTATAGAAATTCATTGGATGCGGTTTATCTTTTGGAAAGAAGAAATATAAGGAATATGCAGTTTATGTCCGTCTTTTATTCAAATGAGGGATTGAGAGCATATAAGAAAGCTGCGAAAGACCGGCCGATTCTTATCCCTGTGGATATGGAGCCATTCGCCATATCGAGGGAGACACTCATTTTTATGGAAGAACTTTTGATATAAGCATGTATTAGATAGGTAACAATTAACTTAAAAATAAGTCACAGGTATGCTTTTATACGGATAAATAATATATCACACAGAATCTGGTAAATGGCATTGATATGACACAAATAATCAAGGTAAACGACACAATGTAAATTAAGCATGGAGGCAGGTTATGAAGGGCATACTTAAGGAAGCGGTTGAAATGCACAATGAGACATCCCTACAGCTTTGCAGCGAACTTGCGAACTATAAGGAACAGGGCATTAAGGTCACGGTCAGTGGATATCAGGCAAGCATAAATAAGCGGCTTACCGATATGCTCCTTAGAGATGGACCATGCACATATATGCGTTCATACTCATTTGATGAGATGGGGAAAATTACAGGGGTTGAGTTTCAGTGTGTGAGACTCGGTGAATAAATAACATTAAGGTTTTATAAGGTCCCTCTTGCCCCGGAAGGCTATGCTTTCCGGGGTATTAATAATCCTTAAATATGATGTTGGGGGCAAAACATGCCAACTTAATTTACGAGTGTATAACGTATT
>OGKG01002672.1_pt1 | contig 18094 bp, 15 predicted proteins | sample 1572201 | NCBI WGS metagenome assembly OGKG01 (sample SAMEA2582146, study PRJEB24529) | metagenome | biome: Human gut stool | place: China | collected 2011 | reverse complement strand
GCGAAGGGGTCAAGGGGGCGACCGCAAAGCCCCCTTGTCGCGCCCGCAGGCGCGAAATCCCTGCGCAGCACAAAAAAACTGTATGCAAATGCGCGCCATTCCATCGCGCAAAAGGTCAAGGAAGCAGTTTTCTTGAGAAAGTGTGGCTTTATGGGCAAAATCATCGGTATCGACTTGGGTACCACCAACAGCTGCGTCGCCGTGGTTGAGGGCGGCAGCGCAACCATCATTCCGAACGATAAGGGCGAGCGGACAACGCCGTCCGTCGTGGCATTCACCGACAGCGGCGAGCGGCTCATCGGCAGCGCGGCGAAGCGTCAGGCAGCAGTCAACGCCGACCGCACGATTGCGTCCGTCAAGCGCCATATGGGCACGGACTGGCGCAAGACCATCGCCGGGAAAAGCTACACGCCGCAGGAAATCAGCGCCATGATTCTTCGCAAGCTGAAGCAGGACGCGGAAAGTTATCTCGGCGAGCCCGTCACCGACGCGGTGATTACCGTCCCGGCGTATTTCGGGGATATTCAGCGTCAGGCGACGAAGGACGCGGGGCGCATTGCGGGTTTGAACGTCCGCCGCATCATCAACGAGCCGACCAGCGCCGCCCTCGCCTACGGGCTGAACAACGGCGCACCGCAGAAAATCATGGTCTACGACCTTGGCGGCGGCACGTTTGACGTATCCATCATCGAGATTGGCGAGGGCGTTATCGAAGTGCTGGCGACGTGCGGCGACAACCACCTCGGCGGCGATGACTTCGACGAGCGCATCGTGAATTTCGTCTGCGATGCTTTCCAGCGGGAACATCACGCCGACCTCCACCGCGATTTGGCGGCTATGGTGCGCGTGAAGGAAGCCGCCGAGCAGGCGAAAAAGGAGCTGTCCGTCACCGAGATGACCACCATCAGCCTGCCGTTCATCAGCACAGTCGGCGGTCAGGCGGTGCATTTGGAGCAGACGCTGACCCGCGCGAAGTTCAATGAATTGACGGCGGATTTGGTTGCGCGGACGGAAGGTCCTGTCCGCAGCGCCCTCAGCGACGCAGGCATTGCCGCCAGCGAGCTGGGCAAGGTGCTGCTGGTCGGCGGTTCGACGCGCATTCCCGCCGTGCAAGAGAAGGTGCGCCAGCTGACCGGCATCATGCCGAGCAAGAGCATCAACCCCGACGAATGCGTGGCGCAGGGCGCGGCGATTCAGGGCGACACGCTGAATGAACACACGACGCTGACAAACTCCACGGGCTTGCTGCTGCTGGACGTAACCCCGCTTTCGCTGGCAATTGAGACGGTCGGCGGCGTCGCGACCCGCGTCATCGAGCGCAATTCCACCCTGCCTGTGCACTATCAGCAAGTGTTCACCACGGCGGGCATGTTCCAGTCGTCAGTAGAAATCAACGTCCTGCAGGGTGAGCGCCCGATGGCGCGGGACAACAAGAGCATCGGCAAGTTCCGTCTGAAAGGCATCCGCCGCGCAATGGCAGGCGTACCGAAAATTGAGGTCACGTTCGATATTGACACCAACGGCATCCTGACCGTCTCCGCGCGCGACCAGGACACTGGACGCGCCCAATCCATCACCATCACCGCCGACAACAAAATGAGCGAGGATGAAATTCAGCAGGCGATTCGCGATGCGGAGCAGTACGCCGCGCAGGACGCTTTCCGCCGCGACCTGATGGACACCATCAATCAGGCGCAGCACCTTTTGGCGCAGGTAAGCGCTGCCTTGAACCAGTGCAGCAAGCAGCTGGACAAGGACGAGAAGAAGCGCGTCAAGGACGATGAAGCTGCCCTTCGCCATCTGATTGGGCGTGCCAAGCCCGACAAAATGACGGCGGATGACCTGTCCGCCATCAAGAGCGCCATGTCGACCCTCGAAAACAGCAGCGCCCACCTGATGAGCCTCTTCGACCCGAACGCGCAGAGCGGCGGGCAGTCATGACGAAGCCGCACCACGTCCGGCGTGCGCTGCTGATTGCCCTGACCGTCGTGGCGGCGCTTGTCGCAGGGTACATGGTTTACCTGACAAGCTGTGCCGCGGCAGAGCAGACCGCACAGACCGCTTCAGCGATTCTGCCGACGCTGCTGGGCAATCTGGAATAACAAGCAAGGGGATTGCGTCCATGATTTCGGACACAATCCCCTTTTTCGTTGCAATAATAATCAGAACAGCAGCAGAATTCCCTGCGCCGCCAGCACCGCCGCGCACGCCGCAAGCGCCACCGTCAGCAGGCTCTTCCCTTTCCACGCGAGGAACACCGCTGCCACCAAACCAACCGCCGCCGTGCGCATATCCCCCGTGGAATACAATACGTCGGGAATCGTCATTGCCCCCAGCACCGCGAACGGCACATAGTGCAGGAATGACTTGACGAACGTTGATTTGATTTCCTTACGGAAAATCGTCAGCGGCAGCATCCGAATCAGGTATGTCACACCCGCCATCACAAGCAGGTAAATCGGAAAATTTGCCGTCATTGCGCATCACCCGCTTTCGTTTCTTCCTCCTGCACGGGGAAGAGCCACGCGCCCAGCGCCGAGGCGGCAATAGCACAGATGATGATGACAAACCCGCTGGACACCTGCGAGAGCATCGGCACATAACGGAAGCACAGGCTCATCGCGATAGCCATCAGCACGACAATGCGCACGGGCTTCTCCTTGCGCGCGGGCGGCAGGATGATGGCGAGGAACATGCCGAAAATCGCGATACCGAGCGCATTGCGGAGGAAAACCGGCAGCAGCGTGCCCGCGACCGCGCCCAGAATCGTACCGACCGACCAGCCGAGGTACGGCGCGGTCATCAACCCATACAAATACCAGTGACTGACCTTCCCCGGCTGACTGGATGCGACAGCGAATATCTCGTCCGTATTCATGAAAGAGAAGAACAGGCGGCGCGGTGTGTTCATATCCGAATCCATCTTCTGGGAGATGGACAGGCTCATCAGCGCATATCGGAGGTTGATAATCAGCTGCGTCAGCGCGACTTCGAGGTACGACGCCTGTGCGAGAATCAGCGGCAGCCCGGCAAACTGTCCCGCACTGGTGACGTTCGTCATGGAAATCAGCAGCGCTTCGAGCGGCGACAAGCCATCCGCCACTGCCTTCATGCCGAACGTGAACGCAACGGATAGGTAGCCCAGCCCAATCGGGATTCCATGCCGGAAGCCCTTCGCAAAGAGTTTACGATTCATCGTCATTGATGCCTTCTTGTCGAAAAAGTCGGAACACAGCGTCTATGATAGCACGAAGTCCGCCCCTTCGTCAACGTCTATGCAGCAAAAGAACAGCAGGGGACTTCGTCCCGTTTCATTTGTCCCTGCACCCATTTCGCGATTGGCTGATGGCGGAAAAGACATCACCCGACGCGCCGCCGAGTTGTGCGGTATTGCCCATGCAAAACCGGCAGCTGATGGCACTTCATCAACTGCCGGTTTGCGTCTGTTCCTTCTGCAAACATAAGCAGCCACACACCGTAGCGCATGGCTGCTATGGATATTGATTCAGTTCGACAAACTGGAAGTTAGCGCTTTCTGTTCTTTGCATATGCACTAATGAACATTGAAACAATACCAATAATAAGATAGCATCCACAATACAATAAAAATGCTGGTTCATGTATTTCAAAAAATATCCATTCTCCACTAAGAAAAATATAGCGGTAATAGCTGGAAACCACCATGAAGTTTTTATATTCTTACCTGCAAACATACCAACAGCTGTGGAATAAAGAGGATTAACTACAAAAAGCAAAGCTATCGCAGTTATCATTCCTGCGTCATTTGGTACTAACGTAGCATCAATCCACGGCAAACCAAACATGATGAAAGCCGAAATTGTCATCCGCTATATATTCTTCTTCATATTGACCTCCTTAATTTGGAATTTCTTTTTGAACATTCTGAATCATTTTATTAAAATCTTCATTCATTAAACACTGATCCTCCGGTGAATAATAAAAATGTCCAGAAGTTTGCAAAGACTTGACACATATACAAGGGTTATCCTTAAATAATTTACTACATTTAGGGGAAACCATTTCATCTAACATAGATAGATATATATGCGACGGTGTTAGTAATTTCCCTATGATTTTTCTTGTCTTTCGTATTTCAGAAAACAACTCAAGGTATCTTGGAATCCAACCAAAGTATCTTAAAATATGATTATCTCTTTCTATGCTATACGCATTTTGTGCCGCGAGAGACCATTTATCATCAGGTTTAATATTCCCTGTAAAAACTCGCCATGATGTTCTAAATAAACGAAGGGTAACTCTCACTTTTAACGGAACATTTAGAAGAAATAATTCTTCTACCGGTTTTTCTATCGCTTCTTGTATAGCAAACAGTGTCCCCATGGAATGAGCGACAATAATGATTTTATTGTTGGTTTCTGATAGTTCTTCAAGAGCATTCTTTACTTGCTGCTTCCATTCAGTCATAGATGCTTGCGAAAAGTCCTTTACACTTCCTCCATGACCTTTTAACGATAGATTGCATATTGACCAATTTGGAGGAACAAGCGATAAAAAAGGTTCAAAATGACTTGTAGTTCCAAGAATGCCATGTATAAATAAAATTGCTATTCTCTCTTGGTCACTCGCCATAAAATCACCTCACCAAATCCGATTTGTCGCTTTGTTTATGATGCAGATTCTATCATATTGGTTTTTTCTTTATGGAACGGAAGCCCGAAGGCTGCCCCACACGTCAAGCTGCTCCTTTTTCCACAGGTTCATTATCACCTTCGTCGGCGGATCTATCCGCATCATCAACATCCAGATTAGGCTCTGCCGCTTCCTGTTCTTTTTATGCCAGCTGAAGCTCATACAGCTTCTTGTAAATGCCGTCCTGCTTCAGCAGTTCCTGATGCGTGCCGGATTCGCGAATTCGCCCGTGGTGCATCACGATAATGCGGTCAGCGTGCTGAATGGTCGAAAGGCGGTGCGCAACCATAATCGACGTGCGGCCCTGCATCAGCCGCTCCAGCGCTTCCTGAATCCACTGTTCCGTCTCCGTGTCGATGTTCGCCGTCGCTTCGTCCAATATCAGAATTTTCGGGTCATGCGCCAGCGTCCGGGCAAACGACAGCAATTGCCGCTGCCCCGCGGAGAACGTCGCGCCGCGCTCCGTCACATGCTCATCGTAGCCGTTCGGCAGCCGCTCGATGAACCGCGACGCATTGGTATATTCCGCTGCCTGACGTACCTGCTCATCAGTGATTTCCTCGTCGCGCAGGCGGATGTTGCTCTTGATGTCGCCCGTGAAGATGAACACATCCTGCTGTACCTGCCCGATTGCGGCACGAAGCTGGTCGCGGGTCAGGTTGCGCACATCCACGCCATCGACGCGGATGCTGCCCTTCTGCACGTCATAATAGCGCCCAATCAGATTCAGGATGGAGGATTTGCCCGCGCCCGTCGCGCCGACGAACGCCACCTTCTGCCCCGGCTCGATGGTGAAGGACACGTCCTTCAGCACCCAGTTCACGTTATCATATGCGAACCAGACGTGGTCGAACTCGATTTTGCCGCGCACAGCGGGCAGCTTCTTCGCGTCCTCCTTGTCGGACAGCATGGGCTTTTCGTCCAGCAGGGTGAAGATTTTCTCAGCGGACGCAATGGCGCTTTGCAGCGTCGTGAACTGCTCCGCCAGCTCCTGCACGGGCGTGAACAGCTGGGAAATGTACTCCGTGAATGTGTACAGCATACCGATGGAAATCACGCCGTCCAGCACCAGCGCGCTGCCGCCGCCCAGAATAATCGCCATTGCGATAACGGACAGGAAGTAAATCGACGGGCGGAAGATGGCGAACACCATCATTTCGCGTACGCCCGCGCGGTAGAGGGATTCGTTCTTTTCCTCAAACTCGGCGCATTTCTCCTTCTCACGCGCGAAAATCTGGATGACCCGCATTCCCGACAAATGCTCGCTCAAAAAAGTATTCAGCGTCGTAATGCGCGTCTTGACGATTTGGTACGTCTTGCGGCTCAGTTTGCGGAACACCACCGTCAGCACCGCCATCACCGGTACCAGCACGAACGACAGCATTGCCATGCGGAAGTTCATCACCATCATAATAATGGCAAGTCCGATGATTTTGACGACGTTTCGGAACAGGCGGACAATCGTGTTGGCATACAGGTCATTGACCGCCTCGGTGTCGTTGGTGATGCGCGTAACGATTCTGCCCACAGGCGTCAAGTCGAAGAAGCGCATGGAGAGGCTTTCGACATGCGCCATCAGCTCATTGCGCAGGGTATAAACGATGTTCTGCCCGGTTTCCTGAATCTTCAGGTACTGCAGGCGGTTGCAGACAAATTGCAGCAGCAGAATCGCCACATACAGCCCCGCCGCAATCAGGATGCCCTGAAAGCGCGTTTCCGGCGGCAGATCCTGCGCGCTCTGCTGGGTGATGTACTTGTCAATCGCGTCGCCGATGATGCGCGGGCGGGCAATGTCGAACACCGTCAGCAGCCCCACCAGCACACAGCACAGCGCAACCGTTTTCCAGTAGGGCCTGATGTAGCCCATCAGGCGCAGGAAGGCGTTGCCGTGATACGAAACGTCCTGCGGCTCGTTATCCCCGAACTTACTCCGCATGTGCAGCGCCTCCTTCCTCGTGAAGTTCCTTTTCCAGCTGCTGCTTGCGGTACAGGCTTGCGTACAACTTGCCGTTGTTCAGCAGCTCCTCGTGCGTGCCGTACTCCTCCACCTTGCCTTCGTCCAGCACAAGAATGTGGTCGGCATCCTGAATGGTAGAAATGCGGTGCGCTACGATGATGGTCGTGCGACCCTTGCGCAGGCGGCGCAGGTTATCCAGTATTTGCCGTTCTGTGTCCGTATCAACAGCAGAGAGCGCATCGTCCAGCAGCAGAATCGGCGCATCCTTCATCAGCGCGCGGGCGATGGAGGAACGCTGCTTCTGACCGCCGGAAATCGTCACGCCGCGTTCGCCCACCAGCGTCTGGTACTGCTTGGGGAACTCCATGATGTTATCGTGGATGCAGGCGTTTTTCGCCGCCTCCTGCACCGCTTCCAGCGACTTGTTGTCTGAGCCGAACGCGATGTTGTTCTGCAGCGTGTCAGAAAAGAGGAAGTTATCCTGCGGCACACAGGCGATATTCCTGCGCAGCGCCGCCAGCGGGATTTCGCGCAGATTGTGTCCGTCGATGGTAATCATGCCGTCCGGTACGTCGTACAGGCGCATGAGCAGGCTCGGCAGCGTGCTTTTGCCCGAACCGGTGCGCCCCAGCACCGCCAGCGTCTCGCCCGCCTTCACATGCACCGACACATCTTCCAGCACCGGCACGGTCGGCTGGTCGGGATAGGCAAAGGACAGGTGTTCAATGTCGATATCGCCCCTGAGCGTCTGAATCGAAGGGTCCACCATGTCGCCGTCCACGATTTCCGGCTTCGCGTCAAAAATCTCCTGAATGCGGCGCAGGCTCGCCAGCCCCTGGCTGACGCTCGTGATGCACTCGCCCACCGCCATCATCGGCCACACCAGCATCGTCACATACGAGTTGAAGCTGATAAACTGCCCGATGTTGATTTCGCCGTAAATCGCCAGATAGCCGCCGTAAGCCAGCGTCAGCAGACTCGCTATACCGACAATCAAGTCCAGCAGCGGCATCACCAGCGCCTGCAGGCGCACAACGCCGAGGTTCTTTTCCTTCGTGAACAGCGTCGTCTTCGCAAAAGCGTACAGCTCCTTGCGTTCCTGCACGAAGGATTTAATCACGCGGATGCCCGACACCGTTTCCTGCACTTGATCCGTCAGCGTCGAGAACGCCTGCTGCTTGGCCAGAAAGCGCTTGTGCATCACCTTGCCATAGAAGTAATCGCCGAAGATGATGAGAATCAGCGGCAGCACCGCCACACCCGTCAATTTCGGGCTGACATACGTCATCATCTGCCACAGCACCAACAGCAGCATCACCGTCGCGTCGAATGCGCTGATGACGTTCATGCCCACCAGCGTGCGAACCGCCTGCAGGTCGTTGATGAAGCGCGCCATCAGGTCGCCGGTCTTGTGCTCGTTGTAATAGTGCGGCGAGAGTGAGGATAAGTGCGCGAACAAATCGCTGCGCAATTCCTTCTCAATCGACCGCGCCGACCCGAATAGGAAAAAGCGCCACGCAAAACGCCCCACCGCGATAATTACGCCAATCAGCACAATCTTCCAGACCAGCCCCATCACGCCGCCCATATCCAGCGTGTGCTGATCCAGCCCGTTGGTAATTTCGCCTGTGAACCGCGGCACATAGGTATTCACCTCGTCCACAATGAACAGCGCCAGAATGCCCAGAATGTACTGCCACCAGTGACGGCGGACATATCGCCACGCCAGCTTCAGCTCCTTCATTGCTGCCTCCTTATGCTTCGTAACGATTCATTGTAGCACATTTCGGCACAAAAAGACACACATTCGCCGAAAATTCCGCGCAGGTTTACAATCCGGGCGGGCGTTTGTTTCCTTGCGGGATGGAAAGGGAAAAAGATGCCCCCGGAACGGCGGGTTTTGTGCGTTCCGGAGGATTATTTTTTACTTCGCCACGTTGTTGCTCGGCGTCCCATTCAAGAAGTTCCTTACATTCTCCACCGCCGTATCCATCAGCCGCTGGCGCGCCTCGTGGCTTGCCCACGCGATGTGCGGCGTGATAATCATGTTGTCCAGCCCCAGCAGCGGGTTATCCGCCCGAATCGGCTCGGTGGACACCACGTCCGACGCGGCGGCGTACACCTTGCCGGACAGCAAAGCATCCCGCAAATCCGCTTCGTTGATGAGCCCGCCGCGCGCGGTGTTGAGCAAAATCACGCCGTCTTTCATCTTCGCCAGCGCGGTTTTGTCAATCATGCCGACGTTCTCCGGGGTCTGCGGGCAGTGCAGGGACACAATGTCGCTGCGGGCGTACAGTTCATCCAGCGGCACATAGCCTTCGCCTGATCCGTGGCGGCTGTAATAAATGACATTCATGCCGAACGCGCGGGCGAGTTCCGCCGTCGCCTGACCGATGCGCCCATAGCCGACGATGCCGAACGTCTTGCCCGCCAGCTCCATCAGCGGATAATCCCAGAAGGAGAAGTCTCGGCAAGCCGTCCAGCGTCCCTGCTGCACCGCGTCGTTGTGATGGCCGATGCGGTGGCAGATTTCCAGCAGCTGCGCCATCACGAACTGCGCAACCGCCTGCGTGCCATAGGACGGAACATTTGCGACAACGATGCCCTTTTCCTTCGCCGCCGCAATGTCAATGACGTTGAAGCCCGTCGCCAGCACACCGATGTAGCGCAGATTCGGGCATTCATCCATCGTTTGGCGGGTAATGGGCGTCTTATTGGTGAGGATGATCGGCGCGTCGCCGATGCGGGGGAGAATCTCCTCCGGCGCGGTATAATCGTAGACAGTCAAGTCGCCCAAGGCGGCGAGGGCTTCCCAGCTCAGGTCGCCGGGATTTTCCACAGCGCCGTCCAGAATGGTGATTTTCATGGGTGTGTACCTCCTGCGGTGGTTTGTTTCGGTTCCTATTATATAGCAGGGTGCGGCAGGATTGCAAGGGGATTTTGCGGATGCGCAAAGCAGAGAAGGATATACAGCCGCCTCTTGTGGGGGGCACCATTCCAACGGTTCCTCGGCGACCCATTCAAAGGGAAAATTCAAACAGGTCGCGGCAGCGAAGCGTTCTGTGCCAAATGAGTGCGCCTCGATAGCCCGACCGCCGCCGTCCATCCACCTAATTCGCCTTTTTTCGCGAAAAATCCTGCTTTATACTATTTCCAGATAAGAATGCGCAAGCAGATGGCGCAGGTGAATCTGGAAATCGTATTACGTCCATTTTTCCCGGACAAGCAGGGATTCCCATCATGCGCTCCTCCAAAGCCGGGCAGACTGCATCTCGGAAGGAGGAATGCCGCATGGACAGGAAACGACCTTTGCACCCCAGTCCGCTGGTGAAAACGCTTGCGGATGCTCAGCGCCGCATGAGCCACACCGACGTGCTTGGCTCGTGGACAGGCGTGCCGTGGGAGGACGCGGACGAAGAACCCGTGCAGGACGCTGATGACCTGTGACGTGCATTTGACGCGTGTGCTGGGGCTTCCCGCCGTGCTGCGCGGGCGCTCGCAGGGGCATGTGGAACGCGCCGTGCTCGAAAACGACGGTCACGCGCTGCGCGGGCTGATTGTCCGGCGCGGGTTCGGCGGCGCAAAGTGGGTCGCGAGGGACAGCATTGCCTTGCTTGGCGACGTGTCCGTCATCCTCCGCGCCTGCCCAACGCACCTGCCCCGCAAAACGGATTTCCGCCTGCGCACCGTCAAGGATACGCGCGGCTTGACCCTCGGCTGCGTGACGGATGTGCTCATCAGCGCGGACAATCTGCTCGTCAGTGAGCTGGAGGTCTCCCTCGGTTTGATTGACGATTTCCGCGACGGACGGCGGCGCATCCGCCACTTTTCCGCTTCACCCGACGGCGATGTTCTCGTTCCGGAAGGCGAAATTCTCTTGGAAGGGAGGGAAACGCAGTGAACAAGATGCTGATTGGCTCAGCAGTCGGTCTGGCAATGGGTATCGGGCTGATGATGCTGCCCGGCATTCGTCAGGATGTCCAGAAAGGCGCAAACAAAGTCAAGAAAGCCGTGCAGGACATGAGCGAAGGACAGCAATAATGGAGGCGGGCAGGATTGCACCATCATGCGTCCTGCCCGTTTTCCCATCCGCTGCGAAAGGAGGAAAAGCGCATGGAGAAAGCCGTCACGCGGCGCAAATGGACAGCGGGGCTAATCATCGCCGGAGCAGCTGCACTGGTAATTACATTCTGGTCGCTGATCATGTCGATGCTGTCGCTGCTGGCAGTCGCGGGCGTTTTGACGCTGCTGTCCCTGCCGCTGTGCAAAGTACTGGAAAAGCGGCTGCCCAGCGGCGCGGCGGCGGCGATTGCCCTGCTGACACTGCTCGGCGCAGTGCTGGGAATGCTCTGGGGGCTGATTCCGCCCCTCTTGCGGCAGAGTGCGCAGCTCATGTCGCGCCTGCCCGCGCTGCTGGACAGCCTGCGGGAGCTGCTCGCCCGATGGAGTGCTGCGCTCGAAGCGCGCGGTATCCCCCTCGGCGACATGCAGGCGGAGCTGTTCTCGCGCATCAGCGCTGCCGCGGGGCAGCTTGCCGCAACGCTCGTCAGCGGGATTCGCCGCCTGACCGGGAGCGTCAGCCAATGGCTGCTTGCGCCGCTGCTGTCGTTTTACTTTTTGCGTGACCGCAAGCGTTTTTGCCTCCTGCTGTCGCTGGTTCTGCCCGTCAAATACCGTGCGCGCGGCATCCGTGCCGCCCGTGAAATGCGCCGCGAATCCGCCCTGTACCTGCGCGGACAGCTGATTCTCTCGCTGTTCGTCGCCGCCATGACCGCCCTTGCGCTGCTGCTCACGCGTACGCCCGGCGCGCTGCTGCTGGGGCTGTTCATGGGCGTGATGGAGCTGATTCCGTACATCGGGCCGTTCATTGCGGGCGTTCCGGCGGTGCTGCTGGCGCTGCAAAGCGGCTGGACGGCAGCGCTGTGGACGCTGCTGGCAATCTGCCTTGTGCAGCAGGTGGAAGCGAACCTGCTCTCCCCGCGTCTGCTCTCCGGCGCGACGCGGCTGCATCCATTGGCGGTGCTGCTGGCGATTGCCTTCGGCGGCATGGCGGGCGGCGTGGTCGGAATGATGGCGGCGCTGCCGCTGGTTGTGTGCGTGCGCGGCGCAGTTAGAGGGTGGCGGGAGTGAGAAAAGCACCTTGTATACAACCAGTCCGCAAAAAAATCATCGCCGCAGGGAAATTTCTTTCTCTGCGGCGAATATTGTATGCAATTAGATTACATTGTACAGGTTACTTCGCAATGAAGTTCACCAGACGACCCGGCACGAAGATGACCTTCGTCACAGTCTTGCCCGCGAGGATCTTCTGGATTTCCGGCAGCTGCTGGAGTTCCGTCTCCGCGCGTTCCTTCGTCATGTCGGCGGGAATCATCACGCGGCCGCGAACCTTGCCGCAGACCTGCACGGCGATTTCGATTTCCGACTTCACCAGCGCGTCTTCGTCCCACGTCGGCCACTTCTGATACGTCATCGTGCCGCCGAAGCCCTGATTCTCCCACATTTCTTCCGTGATGTGCGGCGCAACGGGGTTGAGCAGCAGGAGCAGGGTTTTGAGTTCCCCGCGCGTCACACTGCCGGCGGAAACCATCTCATTCACCAGCGTCATCATCTGCGCGATGGCGGTGTTGTACTTCATGGCTTCGTAATCCAGCGAAACCTTCTTAATCGTCTCATGCATGAGCGCGTTCAGCTTCTCGCTGTACCCTTCATCCGGCGTCACGTTCTCCTGCAAGCGCCACACGCGGTCGAGGAAGCGGCGGCAGCCCTTCGCGCTCTGCGTGCTCCACGGAATCGCCTGATCGAACGCGCCCATGAACATCTCGTACACGCGGAAAGCGTCCGCGCCGATTTCGTCGATGATATCATCCGGGTTGACAACGTTGCCGCGCGACTTGGACATCTTCTCGCCGTTCTCGCCCAGAATCATGCCGTGGCTGGTGCGCTTCTGGTAGGGTTCGGGCGCGGGAATCACGCCAATGTCATGCAGGAACAGATGCCAGAAACGGCTGTACAGCAGATGCAGGGTCGTGTGCTCCATGCCGCCGTTGTACCAGTCCACAGGCAGCCAATAGCGAAGCGCTTCGGGCGAGGCAATGGCTGTTTCGCAGTGCGGGTCGCAGTAGCGCATGAAGTACCAGCTTGACCCTGCCCACTGGGGCATGGTGTCGGTTTCGCGCGTCGCCGGGCCGCCGCAGCACGGGCAGGTGGTGTTCACCCAGTCATGCATGACGGACAGGGGGGATTCGCCGGAATCGGTCGGCTCGTAGTTGTCCACCATCGGCAGCGTCACAGGGAGCTGATCTTCCGGCACAGCCACCATGCCGCACTTGTCGCAGTGGACAATCGGGATGGGTTCGCCCCAGTAGCGCTGGCGGCTGAACACCCAGTCGCGGAGCTTGTAGTTGACCTTCTTCTCGCCCAGCCCGTTCTTCTCCAGATACTCAATGATCGCTTCCTTCGCCTGCGCGACCTTCATGCCATCAAGGAAGCCGGAATTGACCATCACGCCGTCCTGAATATCGGTATACGCTGCTTCCTCAATATTACCGCCCGCGACGACCTCAATCATCGGGATGCCGAACTTATGCGCAAACTCCCAGTCGCGGGTATCATGCGCCGGAACAGCCATGATTGCGCCCGTGCCGTAGGTCATCAGAACGTAGTCGCTCAGCCAAATCGGGATTTCCTTGCCGTTGACGGGGTTGACGGCGCGGACGCCCTCAATCTGCAGACCCGTCTTGTCCTTCGCCAGCTCGGCGCGTTCAAAGTCGCTCTTCTTCGCGGCTTCCGCGCGGTACGCCATGCACGCGTCGTAGTTGGTGATTTGGTTCTTCAGCTTGTCAATCAGCGGATGCTCAGGGGACAAGACCATGTACGTCGCGCCGAAGAGCGTATCCGGGCGCGTGGTGAAAACGCGCACCTTCTCGCCCGGCACGGTCAGGGAAAAATCCACTTCCGCGCCGACACTGCGGCCAATCCAGTTACGCTGCTGCACCTTCACCTTGTCGATGAAGTCCACCGTGTCCAAGCCGTCGAGCAGCTTCTGGGCATAGGCGGTAATCTTCAGCATCCACTGCTTCTTGACCTTGCGGATGACCTGCGTGCCGCAGCGCTCGCACACGCCGCCGACAACTTCCTCATTCGCCAGACCGCACTTGCAGCTGGGGCACCAGTTAATCGGCATTTCGGACTTGTACGCCAGCCCGTGCTTGAACAGCTGAAGGAAAATCCACTGCGTCCAGCGGTAGTAGGACGGGTCGGTGGTGTTGACCTCGCGGGAATAGTCGAAGGAGAAGCCGATTTTCTGCAATTGCTCGCGGAAGTGGTCGATGTTCTTCTTCGTCACGATGGCGGGGTGAACCTTGTTCTTGATGGCGTAGTTCTCCGTCGGCAGACCGAAGGCGTCCCAGCCGATGGGGAAAAGGACATTGCAGCCCTCCATGCGGCGCTTGCGGGCGATGATGTCCATCGCGGTATTGGAGCGCGGATGCCCGACGTGCAGCCCCTGTCCCGACGGATACGGGAACTCAATCAGGCCGTAGAATTTCGGCATGGTGTAGTCGTTCTTCGCCTCGAAAACGTGACTGTCCGCCCAGCGCTTCTGCCACTTCGGTTCGATGGCTTTGGGGTCATAGGGTTTGAATTCCATGATGCTTCCTCCCTGCTTTTCTCGGACGGAACAAAAAAACGTTCCGCCCCTGCAAATTCTGCAAAGACGAAACGGATGTTTCGCGGTACCACTCTGCTTGTCCGGACGTGCCGAACCTCTCTTGCGCGTAACGTGCGCCATTCGCCGAACCCTTCGTCCGGTTTGCGCTCCGGGGCGAGCGGCTGACAGGCGTCTGACCGCGCTTCCACCAGCACGCGGCTCTCTGGAACAGACGGAACTTCCAGCGTTCCCCTTCATTGCGGGACAAGGTCAGTATAATGCTTTTTGCGGGCGTTGTCAAGGGTTTCGGTCTTTGCTTTTTCGGTGTTTTTACGCGCAGAATGGTTCGCTTCAGCCGAATTTTGTGCTATACTGTTAGCAATTATGCTACGGCAAGGAGGAAAGGCGTTATGCACCTGATTATCCCCAAGAATTACAATCCCGTGCTGAACCTGCGGGATACGGAAATCGCCATCAAACTGGTCAAGGATTTTTTCGAGACGGAGTTAGCCCGCGCGCTGAACCTGACCCGTGTGTCCGCGCCGATTATGGTCACGCCCGGCAGCGGTCTGAACGACAACCTGAACGGCGTCGAACGACCGGTATCCTTTGACGTTCTTGAAACCGGCGAAACGGCGGAAATCGTCCATTCGCTGGCGAAATGGAAGCGTCAGGCGCTCAAAACGTACGGCTTCCAGCCCGGTGAAGGGCTGTACACGGACATGAACGCCATCCGCCGCGACGAAACGACCGACAACATCCACTCGATTTTCGTCGACCAGTGGGACTGGGAGAAAATCATCACCCCTAAGCAGCGCACGATGGAGACGCTGCAAGCGACCGTCCGCGCGATTTACCTCACCCTGCGCAAGACGGAGGGCTTCGTCTGCGCGCATTATCCGCACATCAAGCCCGAACTGCCCGACGACATCACGTTCGTCTCGTCGCAGGAATTGGAGGATTTGTATCCCGACCTGCCGCCGAAGGAACGCGAATACCGGGCGGTACGCGAATACGGCGCGGTGTTCCTGACGGGCATCGGCGGTGCGCTGCGTTCCGGACAGATGCACGACGGCCGCGCCCCGGACTACGACGACTGGTCACTCAACGGTGACATTCTGCTCTACGACCCGCTGCTGGACATTGCGCTGGAAGTGTCGAGCATGGGCATCCGCGTTGACCCGGACGCGCTGCGCCGTCAGCTGGCGATTCGCGGCTGCGAGGAGCGCGCGGAGCTGCCATTCCAGAAGGCACTGCTCAACGGCGAGCTGCCCCAGACGATGGGCGGCGGCATCGGGCAGAGCCGCATGTGTGTCTACCTGCTGCGCAAAGCGCATGTGGGCGAGGTGCAGGCGAGCCTGTGGCCGCTGGACGTGCAGGAGGCGTGCAGGAAGGCAAATATTCAGCTGCTGTAAGCAAAGCAATGGGGGCAAGCCTGAAATGCGGCTTGTCCCCCTGTTTTATTATCCCGTATGAAATTGCCCCATCATGCAGAGACTCTCGCCGCTGCCCCATCTGCTTCATACTGCACGATCCACCGCCGAAATGTTTCCTGACTTACGCCTGCCTCTGCTGCTGCGTCACGCATGCTTTTCTTTCCGAATTTGCCTTTTGCTGATATCCCATAAAATGCTCCCTCCATAATTGACAGTTTGGTTTTTTTACTGTCTCTCATAGAGGGAGCATATCACATTCCCCAGCATTGTCTTCATGTCCGCGCAGGGAAGCGTTCACTCCCCTGCGCGGACGTTTTTTGACTGGCTTATACTATTCCCAAATGAGAATTCGCGGCGCAAGCAGATGGCGCAGGTGAATTCGGAAATAGTATTATACTATTTCCAGATAAGAATGCGCCAAGATGCGCCGCGAATTTTTCATTCTGGCTAACGTGAATGAAACGCAGCGTAGCAGCGCTACGCTAAGTGGAATGAACGGACGCCAGAAGGGAAAAGGCGCAAGCAGATGGCGCAGGCGAATCTGGAAATCGTATTATACTATTTCCAAATGAAAATGCGGTGTCGTGTTCTCATTTGGAAATAGTATTTTCTGCACGAAAACCCCACCCGAAGCAGGGCGCTCCGGGTGGGGCGGAATACAGGCCTATCCCGCATTCCGAAACGATGGGATTATTCCTTGTGCGAGAACGCCTTGACCGTCACGGTCACGAAGGAAATCAGGTACAGCGCCACGCCAGCCAGCGAGCAGTACAGCGCCACATCCTCCGTTGCGGGGCGGTTGACGGGGATGAACCACACGTCCGCCGCCAGCTTCACGCGGTCCATCGCGAAGAAGGAGATGCAGCCGATCAGCGCAAAGCCGGTCAGCACAATCACGATGTCCTTCAAAGCGGAAGGCTTCTTCATCTTGTCTGCCGCGAAGAGCAGCACAATGGCGGCGACCGTCAGCACGACGGGCCAGATGTTCATCGCCTTGCCAGCCATAAAGCCGGTCAGCGACGTTAGTAGATAAATCACCAGGGCGGCAAGCGCCGTCACCGTGGCGAAAATGCTCGTCTTTTTCATGCCTTTTTGCCTCCCTTGGAAGTTGCCTTGCTCACGACCCAGAACACGAGGCTCAGCGCCGCCAGCGCACCAAAGGCGTATTCGCAGGCGGTGTACGCCACGCGCCACGGGGTCATGACTTCAACCGTGCTGACAACGGTGGTGGACTTCACGCCGTTGAGCATCGCGGAGTTCGCCAGCGCGTACAGGGCATTGTGGATGTCGTTCTTAATCGCCAGCAGCATCGCACGGTCGCCGGAGAGCGCTTCCGCGTTCCAGTAATCGACGCTCGCGCCGAAGCCGCAGAAGTTGGTCGTGCCCGCCAGCAGGGATTCCTTCGGCGCAGCCTTGAGCGAAACGCCAGTGAAGTCCGTCACGTTGTAGCCGTGGAAGCCCCATTCACCCTGCAGGATGTTGACCATCGTCGCCACGTTTGCGCTCGCGGCCACCGCGCCATGGCGGTTGTAGGAGGTCATCACGCCGCGCGCGCCGGAGGTGTAGGTGTTGTCCTTCGTCGCGTCGCCCTCAAAGGAAGCGGGCTTGCCGTTGCCTTCAAACGCCTGCTGCAGGTTGCGCAGCTCCAGCTCACGCGCCTTCTGTTCGTTCATGAACACGGCGACGCCGGAACGGTTGATTTCCTGATCGTTGAAGCCCATGTGCTTGATGTTGACGCGCGTGCCCTTGCTCTGCGCGCCCTGCACCACCGCGCTGCCGACATAGCCGGACAGAATCGGGTCTTCGGAGTAGTATTCCACGCCGCGGGCGTTGTACGCGTGACGGTGGATGTTCATGCCCGGGCCAATCATAATCGGCAGATCCAGCACGAGGGTAGATTCGCCGAGGATGATTTCGCCGTTTTCAAACGCCAGTTCCTTGTTCCAAGCGTAGGCGAGGTTCACAGGAGAGGGCGCAACGCGCGTGCCGGACGTGTAATCCGCCGCATCCGCGTAGGGCACGCCCTGATAGCCGCCTTCGTTCAGGTAGTGGGAGTCAGAGCCGCCGGGGCCGTCGTCCGCAGCCTTCTGCGGCATGTTGACGGAGGCGATGCCCTGAATGTTATGGAACGCATTGGCGGAGAAATCAAGGAATTCCGCGACTGTGACCTTGTTGACCAGCTCTTCCCAGCGCGGGTCATCGTAAGGCGCGTTCTTCATGTCGTTGATGGTGAGCGTAGACGTGGTGTCGCCGAAGATGAGATCGGACACGTCGTCATCGGTCTTGAGGGTATACAGGTCGTTGTTCAGCAGGCGGGAAACCGTCGCGTTCTCGTGACCCTTTGTGGCCGGCTTGCGGATTACTACGTTGCCCGTCTCG
>OGKG01002670.1_pt1 | contig 18108 bp, 19 predicted proteins | sample 1572201 | NCBI WGS metagenome assembly OGKG01 (sample SAMEA2582146, study PRJEB24529) | metagenome | biome: Human gut stool | place: China | collected 2011 | reverse complement strand
GCAGACGTACAGCTCGACCTCTTTGAGACGGCACATATCAGGCTTGAATGTCCTTCTTACCAAGTATATATCCTATTTGTACTTATGGCCTAAAATAAGTCTTTTTAACCTACTTAATAAAGTCACAAATTTAGCTAAACCAGAAAATCCATAAATTCTACATAAATCTGCTTTATCTATATGCATTCCATATTTAAGCCTTAAACGTAGATATGGTTTTGCCATTTTATATTCTCCTGCTGAAATTAATAACGAATATAAAACATTCGCCTCACGTTTTTTAAAATTATCGTTATACTTATATTCGAACAATGCATTAAACCCTTCCATTAATTGTTTTTCGTTCTCAAAATGTTTTAATCTTTGTTCTTTGGACTCCTTAGAAAATCTATAAGACCATGATCCACTAGTTAAGAAACGATATATGCAAGTTTGTTCACTTAAATAATAAGTTTTTCCAATATAAGCACTCCACATCTGAAGAGGGTAATCACCACAAAAATATCCTTTTGCCTTACTTGGCATATTTATGATAACACTTTTTCTTATAAGAATTGAACATGTTGGAATAAAATCACCACCTTTTTCTATTATATCCTCTATTGAGGATTGACAATTCTGAAGATATCTATTATATGCCTTTTTTTTACCATTTATTTCAACAAAAGCATCCGTCCAACACATACTATAATCAGGAGAAGATTCAAGAAAATCAACCTGTTTCTGAAGTTTATAAGGCTCAATCCAATAATCATCTCCCTCACACATCGCAATATATTTTCCCTTACAAGCCGAGTTCATTATCTTTGTCAAAGAGCCGTCATGCTTGGAATATTGGTTTTCCGTTTCATATATCGGTTTTATGATATCAGGATATTTCTCAGCATATTCTCTTATTATAGCAGCCGTTCCGTCAGTGGATGCGTCATCATGTACTATCGCCTCAAACCTGAAGTTTGTTTTCTGCATGACAAATCCTTCGAGCGCATCGCGTATATACTTCTCATGATTATACGCTGTGCATCTTATACTGACCATTATAGGTCTTGTATCTTTTTCTTCATTAACATTCATAACTAAAACGAGAATTTTATTTTACGAATAAATTCTTATCCAAAATATTAAATAACGTTTTTTCCACAAACCGCAACCGAAACAAATCAAGACCAATACGAATAATAAATATCATCGTAACACTTATTAATGCATGTAGCACTGCATAATCAGTTGCGAACCATCCTACATTATCAAAAGTGTCAAACCAAAGCCATTGACGCATAGTATCACTATTTGTATGAATAAGAATTACGCCGAACATACATATGATGCTACCTTTTTTATTAAAGCACCGTTCCTTATCGCTAAATCCTTGAAATACATAAATAAACAACTGGAAGTGATAACTACCATTATATGATTTGAGTCTGAAACCAGAATAAACTCACGACCTGGAGTATTCACTTTTGTTGATAGGACCAATACACTTGCAACAGACATCGCAATGGAAAAAAGAGAAAGCCATCCCCATTTAATCTTTACATCCTTATAATTTATTCCACAAATACGGATATAAGACGAAATAAAGTATAAGACACGAAATCATGTAACATAGTTCATTGCAACATATATTTTTGTTGTCGTTCCTAATATTGTATATATAAAAAGACACAACGTCAGTAGCAACTGGTGTTGTCGTTTATTCATATTGTAAGAATATTAAGAAATGGAATACATAAATAGAAAAGGAGAAAACACGAGGTAAAACCATATGCAACAGGTTTTATAGGCCAAAGCATTTCATATAATGATTTTATATTGAAATCTTTGTATCCTGTAAAGACAAAGATTAAATTTATAACTATATTATAAAATTCTATCTGTAGGAATAATTTCAGAAATTTTCTTAATGTTATGTTCGACCAACACATGAAATAGCCTGTTATCAGAACGAAACAATTTATTCCTGTTTTACCCCACATTCCGAATACATAAAAGAACGCAGATTTTAACGTCAATGGCTCATTTTCTATTACTGGAATTAATCCAGAATTAACCAAATAATGATATGCCACAATCATAGACATCACTATTATTCTGTATAATTTCTATATTATAGCTTCAAAAGCTATAAAGTCAGATCTTTGTTCATATAATAGCTTTTACCGACATCCTGATAAATCTTGAAACCGTTTTTCTCATATAAACATTTTGCCTTATTATTGTCTTTTCTTACTTCTAAAGCGATTGATGTAAAACTGTGTTTGCGTCCATACTCAATTGCTATATTCAAAAGTTGCCATCCTAATCCTTGCCCTCGATAATCTTCATTCACATATATATAAGTAATGTATCCTCTTTTATTTTCATAATCATTAAAATATACGATATTTATACCTATAATATTGTCATTTTGACGCGCAACAAATATTGTAGCATATTTAAATACCTTATTGGTATAATTTTCTATTTCAACTTTATTAGCCAATGGAGTTAAACGTAAATAGTCTAATAATGACTTTTCATCAAACTTTTCTCGCTTTATACTTATATTATTTATCATAAATGTTTACTATACCTAATTTCATTTTTTACTGATTATTTTGTATTTAACTTTTTCATAAAATAATCCTTTACAACCTTGTTATCATACAAAGATTTAAAAACTTGCATATATTTAATACCCGGATGGGTATTTACTTCCATCAACTTTATACCATTATCAGTTATGCCAAAATCAAATCCAATAAATTCAAGATTGCATAAATATTTTGAAAGCTCCAAGACCTGCGACTTTATATCATTCCAATTATGTATATTAAAATCGACAACAACTCCTGTATTAGGATGAGCAAGCGTATTAACAACCTTATTAAAATATATAGACTTTGAATTTCCTATATGTCCATTCTCAATGTTAACTTCAGAAACAAAATCAAACATAGCCTTACAATCATCATTAATACTCAAATGATTAGCCTCACCATGATTATCTGTTCCAAAACGCAAATACCCTCCTATTATTATAGGATTATTACCTTTTGTATTGAGAGTAACCAATCTCAACGTATGGATTAATCTATGAATCTCTGCAATTCTTTTCTCAGGAACAAGATACTCTGTAAAGATATAATTGGGATGCGACTTTACAAATAACTCAATATCTGATTCGCTGGCTCCGTCTTTATTAATATATAATGAAGAACCATCATAAGATAATCGACAGAAGCCTGCACTTTGGGTTCCATTATTTGGTTTACATGCGATATTCTTATGCTTTTTTATCAAATTAATCAAAACTTGTATATCATCTCCATAAGGATTATCAACCAATTTTCTCAATTCGCTATTATTATTAGAATAAAAATAATATTTGGGCATTAAATGAGAAAATTTTGTCCCTTCCAAGATATACTTTAATGTCAATTTATCATCAACCCAAATTTTTGTCCAACTATTTAACGGCCAAGATTTATAAAAATCTTCATCCGACAAATATTCGTTATAATTGTTTTCTGTCAGTCCATATGATTTTGCAGAACTGAAAAGAAAACCTTTTGACAATGCCCATTCTCCATAGTCCTCATCATAATCAGGATGCTTACGCTCATTATTTATACACAATACATAGAATCTAGAGAACTTTTCAGACATCCCTTTATTCATAAAATAATCAACGCTATATTCCATATTATTTATCTTCTTAAAATATATTATACTTGCAAAGACTTTCTCTATATATGTACTAAATCTATATTACTGCTTACTCTCCTTAAGATAGTTTTTTAAACAAACAATCTGGAATGTATTCTCTTTATAATGATCAAGACGGTCAAACCAAATATCTTCCTGATCTTCTATATGATGTAACCTTTGCAGAAATTCTTCGGTATGAAGTTCCTTTGGAATAATAACCACTCCACAATCATCACATACAGCAATAGCTCCATCATACATAGCACGATGCTGGGATATGATCTCTGTATCTAATTCTTTCATCGGTTTTCTATTAAAACAGCCTACAGGTGTGAAACCAGTACACCAAACTGGATATTTTTCCTTTAGAAGAGCTGCCGCATCACGGAACTTTGCATTGCAGACAATAGCTGAAGCCTGACGATAAAGAATTATATATTTGGTTACCAATTCACCTATAATTGCACGGTTATTACAGTCAAAAGCCTCTATAAATACAATATCATTTTCTTTTGTATCAATGACTTGCTCATGTACTTCCCAATTCGATTCCTCATGGGTATATACCCAATGCACATTACCAACCTTGAATTGTCCCTGGTTTATTGGCATTACATTCTCAAGAGCGCCAGACTTTCCTAAACAATCGGCAACTTCTGTTGTACAAACACGATTACGTTTAATAAAATCAATAATCTGATCTTTTATTGTCTTTTCCATATCAATATATGATTTTAAAATTGTTTTCTATATTATTCATTACTTTTCTCAATTCTTCATCATTCTCAGAACAAGCAATGTAGAAACCTATTCTTGCAGAATCACTCTCAGCATTCTTAATGGTGTCACCTGTTTTGAAATTCAAGCGATAGAACTTAATGTCATTTTCATTCTCCAAATAGTCAATGCCTTTAATGTTCTTGACCACTCCTCCACCATTGGGTGTAGAAAAGAATTTTAGAACCGCAGCTCTCTTTTCATATTCCGGCCTGAGTGAGAAGTCTTCATCATGAACATTTCCCGTAGCACATTCTATAAGATATCTATAAGTGTCATAACCAGACATCCACTGAGTAATACAAGATGAAATCATATTACCACCACCACGTGCTGCTATCTCAATAAGATAGAAATCCCCACCCTCACATTTATATTCCGCATGAGTAAAACCAAACTGTAAGTTTGTTTTCATAACAAAAGAATCATTATATGCACGCAGTTTGTCATAATCATATTCTTTACTGGTGTGAGTAAAATACAATTCGTTAGCTATACTTTCATTATAAGCAAAATGTTTCTTCTCACTTATAGCCATAGTATAATGTTCCGATGGGGTTTTCACACCATCAATTGTGAACTCCGTACCAACAATAAAACGCTCTGCCAATACAGATTTCTCTACTCTAGAAAATGACATGGATTCGGCAAAATGCTTACGAATATCTTCTTCTGTATCGCAACGGAATACTCCATGACTTGCATTACTATCTAATGGTTTAATTATAATTGGGCGTTTTATTTCTTTCAACAAAGCAATAGCATCATCTTCCGTTTTACAAAATCTGTATTCAGGATATCTCAGACCATGTTTTTTACAGAACTCACGCATTAAATACTTATCAGTAAAAAGTGCGGCCGTTTCTTCATCAAGAGCCGGCACATCAAATTCCTTACCTAACTCAGCAACGAGATTCATCGCAATATCACACTCATCGGACATAACAGCATCAATATGATTTTTCTTTCCGTACTCAATCACTTTATCCTTAGCAAAGATGTCTGACTGTAAATATCCATCTGCATATTGAAAGCAAGGGGAATTGAAAGCTGGATTAACAACAAGTGCCTTATGCCCCATCTCTTTTATCTTTTGAACCAACTGTACCTGCCAATATGTTCCTGGAAGTACAAGAATTGTTTTCTGTTGACTCATAATTATAATATTATCAATACTACTTCACAATCTGTTCAATAACCCTATCCACATCCTCATTACTCAAAATATGATGCATCGGTAAACAAATAACCGTTTCTGCCATTTTATGTGCATTAGGCAAGTTATCCGGTCTTGCACTTTCAAGTCCACGATAAGTGGAGAACTCACTAATAAGCGGATAGAAGTAGCGACGACTGAGGACATTCTGCTTCTTCATCTTGAAATAAAGTTCATCACGTGTCATTCCATATTTCTCAGCATCAACAAAGATAGGGAAATAAGAATAGTTGTGCTTTACTCCCGGCATGTCATCAAAGAAGGTTATACCTTCAACACCATGCAATACTTCACGATATTTTATTGCAACCTTATGACGTGCCTCAATAGCAGCATCCACCTGACGAAGATTTAACAAACCATACGCAGCACGCACCTCATCCATCTTACTATTGATACCAGGACCTACAACCGTCACTTCATTGGCAAAACCAAAGTTCTTAAGATAGTCGATACGTTTCTTGGTCTCCGCATCGTGCATGACAAGAGCACCACCCTCTATAGTATTATAAACCTTTGTTGCATGGAAACTCAATGTTGACATGTCTCCCGCATTAAGAACACTTTCTCCATTCTCCTCTACACCGAAAGCATGCGCAGCATCATATATAACTTTCAACCCATAGGTATCAGCTATATCCTTAATGCGCTTTGTATCGCATGGTTTTCCATAAACATGCACTGGCATAATTGCTGTTGTCCTAGGAGTTATAGCAGCCTCTATCTTAGCAGGATCCATATTACCAGTTGATGGATCTATATCAACAAACACCGGTTTTATACCGTTCCACCACAAAGCATGAGTTGTCGCGACAAAGCTATATGGCGTTGTTATAACCTCACCAGTTATACGGAGGGCCTGTAAGGCTGTAATCAAAGGCAATGTTCCATTCGTAAACAAGCTTATATATGGTACTTTCAGATATGCAGCCAGTTCTTTCTCAAGTTGCTTATGGAAAGAGCCGTTGTTTGTAATCCACTTGCTTGCCCATATTTCCTTTAATACATCATTAAACTCATTTAGATCTGGTAATAACGGTGATGTGACCGTAATAATTTTGTTATCCATAAATTGATATTTTATTTTTTTATTTTCAGCATATATTTGACGTCATCTAGTTCGCTGAATTTGAACAATACAGCACCTCCTATATATACCAATGACCCAAGTATGCCACCACAGATAATCTGAAGTAGCATATTTGAAATAAGACAGTTAGACAAATGTATAATAGCAAACATGAAAAGCCCGAGCAATACGATTGGTAAAAGATCACGCATTTGCTTGAAATATCCTACATTTATAAGCTTACCGGTATAATATGTATTTATAACCAATGCGATTAGAGAAGATACCACACTACCACAGCAAAAAACAATCAAGCCGTGTGGTAAAGTTATCGCCAGAATGGATACCCCTACAATCTTTTTTATGATTTCAAGACGCAGAAATAAATCAGAACGTCCTTTCACCTGCAACAGATTAAGATTAATTGCATGAACCGGATACCACATAAATGAAAAACATATTATCTGCAGAAGAATAACGCATGATTCCCATTTAGCAGTAACCAATGTTATAACTAAAGGACGTGCTAATGCAGAGAGCATCATCATTATTGGGAAGATGATAAACGCTGTAGCCTTCAACATTCTACGATAGTTATGTGCCAATGCTTCATTATCATTTTGAATTTTACTCAATACAGGAAATGTCACATTTTGTATTACCCCCGTAACATTTTGCGACGGCATCATTGCATACCCCTGTGCTCTGTTATAAATACCGAGTTCTGCCGGACTATAGAACTTTCCAATAAAAACCGGTGCAATATTATTATATAATGTATCTAATAATGATGATGCCATCATCTTATTACCATAATCCCAAAGATATCTGAACGAATCTTTTGACCATCCTGTTTTAGGAACCCAACGTACCACATACCAACTCATAAGAAGGCTTAAAAAACTCGATAAAAGCCCGGATATCACTAAAGACCACAAGCCATAGCCCATAAAAGCCATTGATATGCCGACAACAGCAGACATCGTTCTAGTAATTATGGATATTTTTGTAGGAGTCTTGAAATCAAGTTTTCTATTTAATATGACATTCTGTGGCGTTCCTAACGGACCCCATAGAAATCCCAATGCGGTAACACGAATGAGTGGAACAAGCACTGGTGTATTATAGAAATCAGCTATCCATGTTGCTGAAAAAAACATAACTGCATACAAAACAATACCAACAGAAATACTGTAATAGAACGCAGTGGAGAGATCTTTCTCTGACAAATCCACCTTGCGTATCAATGCCCCGCTTAATCCTCCATTCTGAATAATATAAGCCACCGCCATGAATACCGCCGGAAGTGCCGTTATACCATAGTCGCTCGGCGACAGCAGACGTGCCATTACAATACCTACACAGAACTGCATACCGTAATTCGCGAACTGATTGAAAAAACTCCAGTAAAGCCCTTTCTTTGTCTGTTGTTTTAAATTCCCAGTATTTGATTCACTCATTACATTCTCTTTCCATAACACAATCATGAAGCCCCAACCGGCTTCAGTATTCATAAGAACCTAACGTGCCTGATACATGTCGTGTGTCGCGCCTTTCTCAGTTTTCACGACAAACGTCATGTTTTTATATTCCTATCGTCATCAATATCTGTGGACAGGCAGGAATCGAACCTACAGAAGCACTCTATCATGTTCCTCACAAGGCTTCCGACATGAATGTCTAAAACACCGGACCCCGTCCAGATTTACTCCTGTCCACCATGTAATAAACTTCTTCACATCCATAATTTTCATGTTTAAGATTTTAAATTCAGACTTGATTGTTCGGGCAAAACTCATAGCACTGAAAAGTCCCGTCACGTATTGGAAGAATGACACGTCCGGGCAGTTAAACACAAATGTCGAAAGTAGTCTTATAAGTACTAATAATCGTGGGAGTATTTTTTAATAAAACAAACTGCACCAGGCAAACTCCGGACAAGTTCTCATTGCCCTCGCCGGCACTGTTTTTTTATATGATAGCATTACATAACAAGTCCCGTTTGTCTCACACCTTGTCTCTCTGACCGTTCTTCAGTCCTCTCAGCTCACAACGGTACGGTAGCGATGAGAATTCCTTCTTAGCCTTCTCCATAACAGGATTTGACTTGTTTGCCGGAAACGATGCCGCCACAATCCTTGCCTTTATCATTTTATTGCTTTGATGACTGAAGAGTCTGTTTTTCATTGTTGCGCGCAACTGGTCTATGGCATGCGCCACATCAGTACCTTTCAGTTCAACAAATATCTCTATCCACACATTCTTGCTGCCGGCCGCACTTGCATCTATCAAGACCAGTTTGTCACATTTCAGACCGTCTTTTATTATATTACCGTCCACATCAAACATCACAGACCTCTTTCCGCCGGATATGTCCAATGTATACTTACGTCCTTCTTCCGATGTTGTCAGAATCTTTCTCTCAGACAGCGGCAAGGACGGCACATATGACCGTACCAGCGTTTCGTACGTGTTAGATGCTCCGACAGACTTAGTCTTCGCCATACATTATGCTGTTTATCTGCGCAATGCTGTCATCCACCCAATCTGACACACCGTCAAGGTCATTGCCGCTGATCATCGGTATTTCCTTATCCACTATATCAGCAAACGTTCCGTCTTCATTTATATAATAGGCAGAATATGCCGACAACGGCAACAAATACTCGCTGCCTATCAGTGACAGCAGTCTCTCGTCATCGGGTCTTTGCTCCACGGCTGCAGTCCATATCATCAACACATTCAGCACCGAAAGCACATATGGACTGTGGGTCGTCATCACCGCGATGCTTTCTTTCTCACCGTTCTGTCCTGCTCTTTTCAATGCTGAAATGATTTCGAGAATCAGCTTACGCTGCGATTCCGGATAAAGATTCTGTTCCGGTTCTTCTATAAAAAGCTGCACTGATTCATATCTGTTCCGGCTGTTGAAATCAGAGAGAAATTCCTGCGTCACATGTCCGTTCTTCTCCATGTGTCTGCTCAACGACTTCGTAATGTCATGCCAGCTGAATCTGGCATTCTTGCCGACAAGTCCGGTAAGATAGTCGGTCATGACGTCAAGCGGCATGGCCGACTGCACTCCGCTCGAGGCATAGAAAACCGGTATGACTGTTTTCCTGTCGGGAAGTCGCACCGAGTCCCGTCCGTCATCATTGACATACTCCATGCCATCCATGAAAGAGAGATGTTTGGGACTTGACGCCGTGTAACCGTCCTTAGCTTCGTTCCACTCGAAAATGTAATTGAACAACACATCGTTTTCGGAAGAGCGGTATGCCTGATCAATGTTCCTTACCGCCGACATCAGATTGCGCTCTGACGGTATGAAACCGAGTTTTGTATTATACCTGTTATCCCCAAAACCGGTTTTTGGATGTATTCTTGCATTATTGTTGGCTCCTTTCAGCTCTATCCTCACAACATCGCCGTCATACAGTATCTCACTGTCTTCTGCGAAATAAGAATCGCTGAAACGGTAGAACTGCTTGAGACTCTTGAGAAACTTCATGTTGTGAGTATATAAAGCCACGACATTTTCGCTGGACACCATTATCTGTTTTTCCAGCCAACGGCAGAAACATAATATCTTCAGAAAAGTGCTCTTACCGGAACTTTGCCTGCCTATGAAGAGCATCACCTGGGTAAGATGTACGCTACCGCTATCTGCAATCGGGCCGATATGTCTCAACTGTATTGTAGCCATCCGTATTTTATTATACTGTATATCATATTACCGGAGCAAGCGTCATGCCGCAGTCCTTCACCGGTCCCAGCTCCACTATATGTATATCGATATTTGCCATAGTCATTTCCTTTTTCACATTCCGCCCGAAAACTGCCGGACAAGCAGCCGTCAGCGACCTATGCAATAATACTCAAAGCCGTTCTGCCTGAGTTCCTCGGCGTCGTAGATGTTGCGGCCGTCGATGATAAGTGGTGTCTTCATCGACTTTGCCACCACGCCCCAGCTGGGCAGGCGGAACTGCTTCCATTCGGTGAGCATGAGCAGGGCGTCGGCGTCGAGCACGGCGTCGTACATGTCGCCTGCGTAATACACCTTGTCGCCCAGACGGCGGCGGCACTCGTTCATGGCAACCGGATCGTAGACGCGGACGGTACATCCGGCCTCAAGCAGCAGACTGATGGTGACGAGCGATGTGGCCTCACGCATGTCGTCGGTCTCGGGCTTGAAGGCAAGACCCCACATGGCGATGGTCTTACCTTTGAGGTCACCGCCGTAGCGTTTTGAGAGTTTGTTGAAAAGCACGCGCTTCTGGTTCTCGTTCACTTCCTCCACAGCCTTCAGCACGCTCATGTTGTAGCCGTTCTTCTCAGCAGTCTTGATAAGTGCCTTCACATCCTTGGGGAAGCATGAGCCGCCGTAGCCACAGCCTGGATAGAGGAACTTGCTGCCGATACGGGCGTCTGAGCCTATGCCCTTGCGCACCATGTTGACGTCCGCGCCCACCAGCTCACACAGGTTAGCGATATCGTTCATAAAGCTGATGCGCGTGGCGAGCATTGAGTTGGCGGCATATTTTATCATCTCGGCGGAAGGAATGTCGGTGAATATCACACGGAAGTTGTTGAGCATGAACGGACGGTAGAGCTTCACCATAAGTTCCTTTGCCTTCTCCGACTCCACACCCACAACAACTCTGTCCGGACTCATGAAGTCCTTGATTGCTGCTCCCTCTTTCAGAAACTCCGGATTGCTTGCCACATCAAACGGCACGTCCACTCCGCGCTTGTCCAGTTCCTCGCGTATGGCAGCCTTCACCTTCTGCGCCGTGCCCACAGGAACGGTCGACTTGGTGACAAGCACCGTATATTTCTTTATGTTCTGACCGAACTCGCGTGCCACGGCAAGCACATACTGCAGATCGGCGCTGCCGTCTTCGTCAGGAGGAGTACCAACGGCACTGAACACTATATCGACATTGTCAAGACAACTGGTGAGATCGGTGGTGAAGTTGAGACGTCCCTCACGATGATTGCGCAGCACCATCTCGTCAAGTCCCGGCTCATATATCGGCACCTGACCGTTCTTCAGTGAGTTTATTTTCTCCTCGTTCACGTCCACACAAGTAACGTTCACTCCCATCTCCGCGAAGCATGTGCCGGACACCAGTCCGACATAACCAGTACCTACAATTGCTATATTCATAAATCTATGTTTGTTTTGTTTTTTCTATCTTATGTTTTTATCCCAAGCAGATGTTCTAAATTAATTGCCGTCATATTGTGTGCTGTCCAAGAGCCGCATTTCAAAGTCCGAAGAGCGGGTGTATCGGGCTACACGACCGAGGAGACTTTTGTATGAAGCCCTGAACAACGCATAGTATGATGACAAAGATATATATGACATATGAATGATTTTATAAGATCTGTTAACTTTGAACAGCTGCTTATTCATTTATTATCTCGATAAGACTCGGATGCACCTTGGTCATCGCCACAGCTATCACTCCCTGAATAGCCACCACAACACATTTCGACCTCTTGCCCGGCACACGCACGAGCACGCCTTCCTGTCCGGCGAACGGTCCGCCCACCACGCGCACAGCATCACCGCACGACAAATTCACCGTCTCGGGCGACAGCCACTCAAGCAGTTCCTCGTCTGTGCTGCTCACGGCGATGAACTGCTGCATCTGACGTTCGGGCACGACAATAGGCTCGCGGCGCAAACCGGAGTCACGGATGATGAAATGAAGGTAGGGCAGATTTTTCTTCAGAGTAGTTATCTTGTCTTTTGTCGTCCTTACAAACAGCAGATCGCGTATCACCGGGACAAGCTGCGGGGCTGTGCGCCGCGACCTTCCGCGACGGACATAATGCATAGGTATGAACGTCCGCAGACCTTCATCGGCAAGAGCCGTCTGAGCCATGAGATTGCGTCCATACGTGGCACGCATGGCAAACCATTGCTCGTCTTCTGTTATTTCGGACATTTAATTAAACTAAATTTAAACGACAAGATACACCTCTGGGGCATTGAAAACCTTATAACATATTGGTTTTCAATTACTTATAATATAAAGAACATAAATAAGAGACTCTCAGCAGACTTGTCAAGACCCGCCTTTACAGTCACAGTCTCCTATCCGTTGGCAAAATTACGAATTTTATTTGAAAAATAAAAGCATTTCTTATGACAATAAACAATTTTAATCTGAAACATCAGGATTTGTCATAAACATGTAATGTCGCGCCATCACATCGTCATAATCCGGATACGGGCATTCCACCACCGAAACCGCCTCTTCACCTTATTGGCTGCCCTTTGATCCTCTTCCACACTGCCTGCGTCATCTTGTATTCTACATTTTATCCATGCTGTTCATCCCATCCTGTACAAAACTGTCAACCAACATGTCTTACAACAGCACCGAATAAGTATGAAATATAATGACCTGCACGGGGCAATATGCACTTGCCGGATGCATATGTTTTCATGTTCTTACATTCATGGTTGTCTCTTCCGGAACTTTAAAAATATCGCATATTACACGAGAATGCTACACTTTAGAATGACAATACATACCATTCGCGAAAATAAATGACACTAAATCCGCTTATAACATTTCATTTACGATTTCATAAAAAAGCAACAACGGGTCTGTCTTACACCGAAATTCCTGACATAAAACCGTTATGCGCGCCACGGCTCACACAGCGTCTGTGTGTGTCTCGGCAGCCGTCGCTCCGTCCTTCCCCGGCACATTCTTATCCGAATATTCCTTCCGTTCAGTGTCCGCTGACGGTTCGTCGCCGAGAAAGCGGCGTATGTCGTCCATCACACGAGCGCACGGTGCGGAGGACATAAAGGCAGTGTTCTTCTTCAGCAGCAACTCCACGTCAGCCACACTGCCAGAGTAGCACGACAGCTCGTTGTTCCTCTGAGTGGGATGAACGCTCTGCCGCGATATCTCGTTCTCACGCTCACGCACCAGCATATTGCATATCTTCTTCAGCATAGGCACAACCACCTTGTCGAAAAGATGGTGTCCCTGTACATACAGATAAGTGGTTTCCGGTGTCACACCGAGACGCTTTATGTCGTCCTTCACCGCCTGCCAGTTTTTTTTTGCCGACGGATAATGCCGCTGCAACTGCGTCACCCGGCGTGCCACCTTGCGCCTTAGATTGCGCAGCGAGCCCTCCGTATCATAGGGATTGAAGTGTCCCGTCTCTATCACATGCAGGAAGTCGCTTATTGTGAACTCCGTGTAATGCGGTGTGCGGTAGAACCATACGCTCCACACGAAGAGCGGGAAGATGGCAAGAGAGTACTCGCGGAAGTAGCTCACGAAGTCGAATATGGCATGGTCGTTGAGCGTCACACCTACACACACGTCATGAAGCGACGGCGCATAACACTGCAGGTTCTCTATCGAATAGGCATATGTATGGAATATGTACGGACTGTCTATTATCGTCTCCGACATAGGCGTGGCACGCTGTATAAGGTAGTCGTAGTCGGCATCCACGCAGGCTATCATGTCTCGTCCCACCTTACCGTTAAGCAGACTCATCAGAGCAGCCTTCTTTCCACGTTCAAGATGCGGTACGCGCGAGGGCAGCATCACCTCGAAATAGCGGGTGGAGTCTTCAAACCGCGACAGTACCGACCGCCAGAAAAACACGTCATCGTAGCTCTCCACATATGCCACTATGCGGCGGCGCGCCTTTTTTGAGGTCATGCGGTTTGCTGCCTCGAAGTAGCCAGACGACAGGTTGTCTTTCAGTCTTTTACTCATAGGGGCGCATTTATAAGGTTATCATAATGTGATGTCCGTCACCTCAGTCACATGATCTGCCCATCCGTTCATTATCACGGCAGGACTGTGCGTGGCAAGAATTATCTGCACGTTCGGATTAAGCTCCAGAACAATGTCTATGAGACGTTTCTGCCAATCAAAGTGAAGGCTCACCTCAGGCTCGTCCATGAACAACACATAACTGCGGTTGTCCTCCACCAGGACTGTGAGCATGATGGCGAGCATCTGCTTCTCTCCGCTCGACAGCTGGTAGGGCAGCAGGGTCTCACCTATCTGCGTAAATAGAATCTCGTTCTCCGTGCGTATTATCTTCTTGCCGGTCGCCTCGAACAGGTCGTCAATAAGGTCCTGGAAGCGTTTCTTAGGAGCCGATATTTCCCGCGCCTTTTCAGCCGCGTCGGGGCTGCCGCTCTGCAAAACAGATATTATCCTGTTGCCTATGTTCACCTGATAATCAAGATATTTGCGCTGCAAATGATATATCAGCAGGTCCAGTTCCGTGGCGAGCGGCGTTATACTTGCGTTTATCGCGCTCATTGCCTCCACATTCACAAGCGGACGGTCCACCGACCTTATGAGGTCATAGCGTATCCATTTGGCATCCTCCGGCACCACCTTTAGCCTCACACCCTTCAGCATATGGTTGGCGAACTCGCCTCCTGCCACAAGTCCTCGCACCACCTTATTAAGTATAGTGCTCTTCCCCACTCCGTTTATTCCGCTGAGTATGTTCACCTGACGGTCGAGATTCCACACCACATGGTGTTTCCCGCTCCATAGCGAGTCAATCTCTATCTGTTCAATGTAATCGGCGTATTTCATATTAGTAGCGTTTTTAGACCGGCGGAAGACTGCGTCGATAACGTGCGGCAGTGCCGGTGATGGTTTCAACTTTTCTTATACAAAGATATTGCAAACGAGAGGAAAGAAAGCCTGCTTTCGATTTCCCGAGTGCAGCATATCTTATACAAAGATATGAAATTAATCCATCACGGTATCTTTTTTTGACATTAAAAAATTTGAATAACACTTATTAGGCATAGAATTCATAAAAACAGCCTTTCTGACAATATATACATCCATGGCTATGAAATGTCTGAATTCCATCCACACATCCATATACGACGCACCATGCCATCTGTAGATTGGCGGATATAATATATAGGACGACATTATCTTTCTTTTTTTACGCATTAGACAATTGGATCTTTCTATTTTTCTTAACTTTGCACACCATTAAGGCAGAAACAATAAAAAATATAGTATTATGGATAACAACAAAGCTCTGACGGCTCATCTAAGCATGCTGGGAGCATGCGTCATGTGGGGGTTGATGGCTCCCATCGGAAAGACGGCAATGATGAACGGCATCGACGGCATCAATCTCGTGTCGTTCCGTATCATGGGAGGCGCGGCACTGTTCTGGACAGCCTCGCTCTTCGCAAAGAAAGAACACGTGCCGCTGAAGGACGGTCTGCTGATGATTGCGGCAGGACTCTTCGCGCTGGTGTTCAACCAATGCTGCTTCACCATCGGACTGGGTATGACCTCTCCGTCCAACGCAAGCATCATAACTACGTCGTCGCCGATATTCGCACTCATACTCGCAGCAATCATACTGAAAGAACCCGTGACATGGAAAAAGGCATGCGGAGTGGTTCTGGGATGCTGCGGAGCTGTGATGCTGATAATGACAAGCGCGTCGGAAGGAAATGCCAAGGTGGGCAACATATGGGGAGACGTGCTTTGCATAACGGCACAGTTCTCGTTCGCACTGTACCTTACGCTGTTCAACAGACTCATAAAGCGATACAGCGTATTCACCATCAACAAGTGGATATTCCTCTGGTCGGCAGTACTTATAATGCCTTTCTCGGCAGGACACATCGTAAGCACACCGTGGTCTGCTGTGCCAGCAAAGGCATGGTTGTCGGCAGGCTACGTGGTGTTCTTCGGCACGTTCGTTGCCTATCTGCTCACGATGGTGGCGCAGAGGGTGCTCCGCCCTACGGTGGTGAGCACATACAACTATGTCCAGCCGATGGTGGCTGTGAGCGTGAGCCTGCTCACCGGCATGGCTGTACTGAAACCCATGCAGTGCCTGGCAATGGTTCTTGTGTTCTGCGGGGTTTGGCTCGTCATAAAGTCCAAATCAAGACACGACATCATCAAAGCCGGAGAAAGAGTGGAAAAAAGCCTTCATAAGTAGAATAATACATGTGGCGGCATGGCTGGCGTTATCATATTTTTTTGTAAATTAGCACCCGGATAACAAAAACTACAGAATTATGAAGAAAATTGCAAATAGACTTACCGACCTCGTAGGAGGCACACCGCTGCTCGAGCTCAACCGTTTCGCGAAAGAAATGGGACTGGAGCAGCCTATAATAGCAAAACTGGAATATTTCAACCCGGGCGGAAGCGTGAAGGACCGCATAGCTCTTGCAATGATAAACCAGGCGGAGAAGGACGGCATCCTCTCTCCCGGAGCGACAATAATTGAACCGACAAGCGGCAACACGGGCGTAGGACTGGCTTTCGTGTCGGCTGTGAAGGGCTACCGGCTCATCCTCACAATGCCTGAGACAATGAGCATAGAGCGCCGCAAACTTGTAAGCGCATATGGGGCGCAGGTGGTGCTCACACCGGCGGCAGAGGGCATGAAGGGTGCCATAAAGGAGGCTGAACGGCTGCGCGACAGCACAGAAGGCGCGGTGATTCTGCAACAGTTCTGCAACAAGGCAAACCCGGAGGCACACTACAACACTACAGGTCCGGAGATATGGAACGACACTGAGGGACATGTGGACGTGTTTGTCGCCGGAGTGGGCACGGGCGGTACCATATCGGGCGTGGGCAGATACCTTAAAAGCAAGAACCCCGCCATACGCATAGTGGCGGCAGAACCGGCGGCATCTCCGGTGTTGAGCGGCGGCAAACCCGGACCGCACGCCATACAGGGCATAGGTGCGGGATTCGTGCCTCAGGTGTTCGACCGCAGCGTTGTGGACGAAGTCATCACCGTGACTGATGAAGACGCAAAGTCTACTGCGCGCCTGCTGGCTCAGCGCGAAGGCTTGCTCACAGGCATATCGTCGGGTGCGGCGGCATGGGCAGCGGCATCATTGGCACGCCGTGAGGACATGCGTGGCAAGACAATAGTGGTTCTTCTGCCCGACACAGGTGAACGTTATCTCTCCACAGGAGTGTTCGGATGAGCACTTCAGTGCTAAATCTGACTCACCGCACCGATTGCGCTGATATGACACACGCAGCTCGCGGTGAATAAGAAAAAGATACGCAGTCAGTAGACATATGCATTATGTCCATCATACTGCATGACAGGGCTCATGCAATGCTTTTCATTCCTTTATACAAAAGAAACGCCGGAGACGTCTGCACCCATATGTGAGGCAGCGCGACTCCGGCGTTTATTATAGAGCAGTATACAAACGTGAAAGATACTCCACACACATGTGGGGAGGTAATGGATGAGAGGCATCCGTATTTCAGGGTCAGTAGAATTTTAGTGGGGATAGGCAAATAGGTTAGCAATACGGAATAAG
>OGKG01002669.1_pt1 | contig 18122 bp, 10 predicted proteins | sample 1572201 | NCBI WGS metagenome assembly OGKG01 (sample SAMEA2582146, study PRJEB24529) | metagenome | biome: Human gut stool | place: China | collected 2011 | reverse complement strand
GGCTTATTCTCGTTTACAGGTTAGGAACAGAGATCGTACTGCCGGGTATCGACCCTCATGGTTTGCAAGCTCTGAAAGATCAAACATCCAGTTCAGCGCGATGCGCGCTTTGAGGGCGTAGGCGGCCACACGGCCGATGCGCGTCGTACCGTAGGTACCCGGATTCCACTGCACGGGCAGGTAATCGAGCAGGTCGTCGTCGAGATCCTGCAACAGCCGCGCGGTCACCTGCTCGCGCGGGATACGCGGATAGTCGGAGTAATCGTCCAGATCGAGCTGGTGGTCGATGAAGGGGATGTCGCCGTAGAACTGGCACCCCAAGTCGTAGTAATAGGCGCGGATACAGAGCAGTTCGGCTTTGATCTGGTTGAACCTATCTTCGGGGATGACGCCCCGCAGTCTGTCCAGATTGTCCAGCACCAGATGCACGCGGCCGGCGATTTTGTAGACCGTCTTGTATACCTTCTCGCACATCGTGTTGTCGGCCGTCAGCGTCGAGCTCATCGCCTTGATCTGATTGCCCGCACCCGTACGGTAGGTGCCGATGTCGCTGATGCAGTCGTTGATCCGCATGGGAAAGGGGGTCTCCTTGACCGTCATGTTCGCCAACCCCTTGTAGGCGGCGTAGAGCCCTGCCATCGCCTCCTCCTCGCTCGCGGGGAACGATCCCGACGAGGGGCCGTTGAGCGGTTCGTAATCCAGCGAGCAGCCCGACAGCAGCAGGCCGCCCGATACGATCAGATAGATTATTTTCTTTAACATGATTCTGCTTTTTTAGAATTTCAGTTCGACACCCATCGTAACTACTTTCACCTGCGGATAGTTGTAGGCCACGGCGCCCAGTTCCACGCCGTCGCCCGATCCCGAATAGGCCACCTCGGGATCGAAGCCCTGATAGAAATCGGTGATCGTGAAAAGGTTCTGCGCATTGACGAAGACCATCGCCGACTTCATGCGCAGTTTTTTCAGCCATGTTCTGGGAAGCGTATAGCTCAGCTGGATATTTTTCAGACGGCAATAGGCCGCGCTGCGCATCCAGAACGACGACTGCTTCCAGTTGTTGGCGTCGGTCATCGTCAGACGGGGATACTTGCCGTTGGGATTCGTCTCGTTCCAGCGGTCGAGATGCTCCTTGCGGAAGGTTCCGCCCTGCTGGCAGGGCTGCACGTAATAGGAGCTCAGATAGCCGTCGACCTTGCCGACACCCTGGAAGAAGGCACTCAGATTCAGTCCTTTCCATCCGAAGCTGAGATTCACGCCGTAGGTATAGCGCGGCACCGTGCTGCCGATGATCGTCATGTCCTTGTCGTCGATCGTACCGCTGTCATCCATATCGGCATAGATCAGATCGCCGGGCTTGGTCGTCACGCCGTACTGCGGACAGTTCTCGTTCACCCAGTCGGCCTCCTCCTGCGTGCGGGCCATTCCCACGCATTTGAGCCCGTAGATCGAGTTGATGGCCGATCCCTCCTGATTGCGGATCGCGCCGCTGCCGCCCGTGGTGCCCTTCATGTCGATGATCTTGTTGACCACGTCCGACAGGTTGGCCTCGACGCCGAACGAGAAATCGCGCCACTTGTTATGATACCCGACGGCGACCTCCCAACCCACGTTGCGCACCGTTCCGGCATTCTGATAGGGGGCGCCGAGACCGATGATCGACGGGATATCGAGCGTAAGCAGAATATCGTGGGTCTTTTTGTAATACCAGTCGGCCGTGACGCTCAGCTTGTCGAAAAGCGTGGCGTCGATACCCACGTCGTACATTTCGGTCGATTCCCAGGTAATGTCGGGATTGGCCAGCGTCGTCTGCGTGACGATCGGGGTGATGACGTCGTTGACCGAAATCGAGCTGACGTCCAGCTGTTGGATCGTGGGATAGTTCGAGCCGATGTTCTGGTTGCCCAACTGGCCGTAGGAGGCGCGGATCTTAAATTCGCTCAGCGTCCGGCGTACATCCTGCATGAAAGGCTCCTCGGTCAGACGCCACGCTCCGGAGAACGAGGGGAAGATACCCCAGCGATTCCCCTTGGCGAAACGCGACGAGCCGTCGAAACGGACGTTCGCCTCGAAAAGGTAACGCTCCTTGAAATTGTAGTTCAGACGGCCGAAGAAGGACTGCAACGCCCACTGCGCATGACCGCCGCCGTTGTCCTTCGTCTCGTTGTCGGCGCCGGCGCCGATCACCTCGTAATCGGGATAGGCGAAGTCCTCGCGGTGCGCCGAAAGGGTCTTGTTGTCGTAGGTCTCGCGCGAAGCGCCCAGCAACAGTTTGAAATTGTGGTTCTGCGCGAAGGTATGCTGCAAGGCGGCCGTGAACTGGTAGTTGCCGTAGAACGAGCGGTTGGCCGACTCGTCGAGGTAGTTGAACGCGACGTTGGAGCTGTTCGACACCGTGCCGAAGGCGTCGGAGTAGAATTTCATCTTCTTGACGAAGGTATGGTTGTTGGTCGTCACGTAGCGCGGGGCGACCATGCCTTCGAGCGTCAGCCACTTGACGGGCTTGAAGGTGAGCGTCACGGCTCCGTTCAGGCGGATCGTGTTGTTCTTCACGTTGCCTCCCTCGCCTTCGAGCGTCGGCAGGACGTTGGTGCTGCCGCCCGACAGACCGGCCCAGTAGCCCGTCGACCAGCGCGACAGGATCAGCGGGTCGCGCGTGTTCATGTAGTTGAACAGCGTATTCTGCTGCGGGATGCGGCGGCGGTCGCCGTTGACGAACGAAACGTCGAAGCGCATCGAGAGCTTGTCCGAGAAGTCGATGTTCATGTTGTTGCGCACGTTGTACCGCTGGTAGTCGGTGCGCTTGATGATGCCCTTCTGGTCGAGGTAGCCGAACGAGGTCATGACGCGCACGCGTTCGGTGCTGGCCGTCAGCGAGAGATTGTGGTTGTGGGTGAATCCCGATCCGGTGAGAATCTGGTCCTGCCAGTCGGTGAGCGGATAGTTGTCGGGATCGATACGGTTGTTCTCGCGGTAGCGGGCGATGTAGTCGTCGGTATAGATCGACTCCTTGCCGTCGTTGAACGACGTTTCGCGACTGAGGATCATGTACTCCTCGGCGCTGACCGTTTCGGGCGTGTCGGTGGGCGACTGCCAGCCGACGTAACCGCGGTAGGTGACCGACGTCTGCCCCTTCTTGCCGCGCTTGGTCGTCACGAGGATGACGCCGTTGGCCGCACGCGAACCGTAGATGGCCGACGAGGCGGCGTCCTTCAACACCGAAATCTGGTCGATCTGCGTGGCGTCGACGGCATCGAGGCTGCCCTCCACCCCGTCGATGAGCACCAGCGGCGCGGCGCTCGAACCGCCGAAGGTTCCGATACCGCGCACGCGGATCATGCCGCCGTCGCCGCCCGGAGCTCCGCTCTGCGTGGTAACGGTCACGCCGGGGGCGATGCCTTGGAGAGCGGTCGACGAGGATACGATGGGACGGTTGGCGAGGTCTTCGGCCGAGACCGACGCGACGGAACCGGTCAGATTGACCTTTTTCTGCGTGTCGTAGCCGACGACCACGACTTCGTTGATGAGTGAATTGTCGCTTTCGAGTATGATGTCCAGCGAGGTCCTGCTGCCGACGGTTACGGTTTTGGACTTGTAACCCAGATAGGAGACGGTGAGTCGCTGCCCCGGAGCGGCAGGAAGGCGGAAGGCTCCGTCGGCGTCGGTCGTAGTACCGACATGCGTTCCCTCGACGATGATCGAGGCGCCTACGAGCGGGGTATTCTCCGCATCGCTTACAGTACCGCTAAGCTGCGATTTCTGCGCGTACAAATTCCCCCCCCCTACTGCTACGAGCAGGACGACGAGTACGCTACGGACGATTATATGCTTGATTTTATTCATGACAGGTCTTGTTAAGTAGACGGATTACTTCGTGATTTTGATGTTATCCAACAGACAGCGATCCGACGCGGAGTCCTTGCCTCTCGAACCGTCGAACTTGATCTGCGTCTCGGCCGTCGCACCGGCGATCGACAACTCGACATGCGACCACGGCTTGTTTATTACGGTATTGGCCTGCTTCGAGCACAAGTCGTTCGTCACTACGAAATCCGTTCCCGAAGCGGCGACGGTCGTCGCGGCGGCAGCGCCGTCGATATTGACCGCAGCGGCGGTATACGTTCCGGCGCCTTCGACGGTGATGTAAATATCGCCGTCGCCCGCGAAACGGCAAATATCGAATTCGAGCGTGATGTTCGTCGGGGCGGTCAGGGCAGCCAGTTTCGGCGTTTTGAGATAACCGCTGTACTTATGAGAGCCCGATGCAGACTTGTTCAGACGCACCGTCCCGGGATGCTCGGCGATGCGGCGGACTTCCCACCCCGTCATATTCCGGTTTTTCAGATAGAGATCGCCGGCGATCACATCGCCGTCGGCGGCACCGTCCGCCGTGCTCCAAATATCGGGTTTGGGAGTCGTGTAGGTCGCACCGCCCTTGGTACCCTCTTCCGTACCGTCGAGGTCGGCCGCCGATTCGCTGTCGGCAATGGGCGCGGTTCCCTTGCCGCCGGAGGCCAACGTATAGTCGCCGCCCCAGACGAAGAGATCGAAATTCTGTTCGAGCAGCAGATTCGGGTCATCGGCCTCGACCAGTTCCAACCAATAGCGCGGCGTGCCGTCGGCATAAGTCAGATCGACGCGGACGAGAATCTGTGCATCCTCCGAAAGATTCGTCCAGAAATCATTGCCGCCGTCGGCCGTCGCGGCCATCCGCCCTACGGCCATCTTGCAGTCGTAACCGCGCGAATCGGCGATCGTACTGCTGCTGTAATAGGGTGCGGCCGACATCATGTTCTCGACCTTGCCCACGCCGCCGTTGCCGCTGTAAGGTGCGAATCCGTAGGCGACCTTGTTGATTTCGACCGTAAACCCGGACTTGGCCGGCACGGCGACCTTTCCTTCGAAGATGTCGACGCCCTCGGTCGGACGGGCCAGCTGCGTCTCCTTGCCGTCGACGATCACCGACGCCATGTCCTCGGTCGAAACGAACGTGCTGGTGAATTCGCCCGGACGGTTCGCATCGTCATAAGAGAGAACGGCCAGCGTGACGCCCGCCTTGTCCGACTTGACGAGTTCCAGCTCCTTGACGCCCTTGTCGGTCTTCACGCCGCTGCCGCCGGCTTCGAGCAGCGCCCTGAGCTCGGCCTCGGTGGCTTCGTTGTGGTCGCTGTCGAAAATGTAGCGGTAGGAGACCGTGTAAGCGTTCGGCGTGATCTTGCCCGTGAAGGTGAAGGTCTCGTCGGGATTCGTCTCGAAGCGGGCTTCGACCAGCGACGAAGCGTAAGCGGTCGTGAAACGTGCGAACGTGGGAGCCGTAATCCGCTGGCCGGAGGCGTCGAGTCCCACCACGGCGAAGGAGTACTCCACCTTGGGCATCAGGCCGGCCAACGTCTGCTCGAAAGGAGCCCCGGCCGCTTCGCCGCGCTCCTCGATGAAGGCCAGACGGTCGATGGCGTCGTGGGCCGCATACTCGAATTCGGAGATCGGCGTCGGCTTGACGATCTTGTAGGAGGCCACGTTCTCCTGTTCGGTCGTCAGCCTGATCTTCGCGGAGCTCGGCGTAACCTCCTCCACGCCGATCTCGATAGCCGCCGAAATGGGTCCGTAGTCGACGTCGTCGCTCTCGCACGACGACACGGCGAATGCCGCCAGAAGGCACCCCGCCGTCCATGGTAGTAAGTTTCGGATCATACGATAAGTGTTTGGTTAGTAATGTGAATTGGTTAGTCGGTTCATAAAGGTATGAAAAAAATCGAAAAATTGAAACGTTCCAATAAGGAATATAATTTATTAAAATCAGATAATTCTGATCGCAACAGAGTTCGTTTTAGTTGTAACGTTTCAATAAATCGGGTATAAATATCGCTAATCGGATATAAAACAACCGATTAGCAATATTCAAAAAAGAACGGAGAGATTACCGCGCCTCCTTGTCGAATTTCTTGGGACGTTCGAGCGTCTCCCTGTGCAGGAGAACGCCGTCGGCATCCGTAATCCGGATTTCGACGGGAGCCGTCGCCGTCCGCGCCCTGGCGGCGAACATGTGGTGGCTGACGACCCTGGCATCGCCCTTCTTGAAGACGGGTTTCCGCGCCAGTTCGGGCAGGTAGTGGCTGATGTTGTAGAGCGGGTCTTCGTCTTCGACCTGCACGACTTCGAGCGAGCGCCCCTCCTCGAACAGTTCGACCCGATGCCCCGGCAGATACCCCCAATAGTTGACGTAGACGCAGTTCGCATACTCCTCGCGACCGTAGTCGGCACGGTCGGGATAGAGCCGTCGCTGCACGCGGACGAGACTGTCGTTACGGTAGTATTCGCCCACGGCATTCATATCGTAGGCACGCAACACCTTGCGGCCGTAGAGATGCGTGCGGTAGTCGCAGCGCAACTTTCCGCCGTCGACGCTCGCCACGACGAACCCCGCATCGCTGCCGTCGGGGCACAACGCCTGAAAATCGTTGTTCGCCACCCACATGTCGCCCGACGTGGCGGGCAGCACGTACTGGTCGAAACGCGGGTAGTCGGCGTCCTGCGTATAGAGCGTCCGGTGAGCGTGTCCCGAAAAGATATGCACCCGCTCGAAGCGCGAGAAGAGCGCATCGAGCGAATCCACCTGACTGCGGTCGGTCAGCAGCGTCCGGCGGTCGCGGTCGAAGAAGACCGGACAGTGCGTGCAGAGGCAGACTGTTTTCGAGGCGTCGACCGTCGCCAGGTCGCGCCGAAGCCACGCCAGCTGTTCGGGCGTGAACCCCTTGTCGTAGTCTCGGGCGCCGACTACACCGACGTTTTTCTTCCCCTTGCCGGGCGTATTCTTATAGATGATGTTGTCCATCATGATCCAATGCACGTCGCCGATATTCATCGCATAGTAGGTCGGGCCGAACGTACGGCGATAAAGATGTTCGGCACGACGGTCGACACCGGCTCCGGCGGGCGTCGCCCCGTCGTTGTCGTGGTTGCCCGGAATGCTGTACAGCAACGTCGGAAAACCGTTTTGTTCGAGGAAACGTTTGGCCGAGGAAACGTCGAAATCGTACTGATACCAATAGAGATCGTGCGACAGATCGCCCAAATTGAGCGAGTAGACCGGTCCGCGCGCCGACGCCTGCGCCGCCTCGTCGGAGATCGACGCCAGCGCGATGCTGCGGTAGTGATCGAGATCGCGCTTTTCGGAGGAGTTGGTCAGATGTAGATCCGTGAAGAACATCACCGTGTAGCGCGACTGATCGACGCTTGCAAAATGGAAGTCGTGCTGTTCGTCACGGGCATCCGCCTCGTCGAGCGCCGCCCAGAAAAGCGGCTGGACGCCGTCGGCCTCGGCAGCGACCCAGTTCGACGGCGTGACGGCGAAGACGAAGCCCGCCGACTTGTCGGATTCGATGCGGTAGCGGCCGGCGGCGTCGGTCGTCGCGAACTGCACGCCGTCCGACACGCAGACGCCCGCCAGAGGCGCTCCGTCGCCGTAGACGACACCCGTGAGTACGGCCTTGCCGCGTCCGGCGGCAACGGTCCGGACGGTCGCCGCCAGCAGGCAGGCGACCGCCAGTGCGGCTGCGAAAAGCCGCATTTTGCGAATCGGTTTCATTTCGTGGCTTCGAGTTTAAGTCGGGCTTCCCGTACGATTCCGGCATAGAAATCCCGGAAATCCTCCCACCGGTAGTAGGGAGCCCGGTCGCCGGGAAGCGGAAGACGGAGTTCCTTTTCGTTGAGCAAGACCCGCACGAGAACGTCGTCGGGATTCTTCTTGTTGCGGTAGAAGACGAACTGCATGTTCGACGCCATGGGGATCCGGTGAACCTGCCATACGTCCTTGATCTTCGCCGGATCGGTAACGGGCGTCGTCCAGCCGTCGATCCGCATGAGCGTCAGCAGCGCCATGATGCAGCCGTCGTGGCCGAAACGCAGGCGCACCGACGGTTCGCCTGCGGCCATATCCTCGCCGGCGCGCGACACGATGTCGTCGAGCAACGTCTCGGCCAGCGCCGTGCCGCGCCCGCGGTTGCGCGGATCGGGCCCTTTCTCGACATAATAGGTATAGTTGTCGCACTCCCAGAAACGGCACAGTTCGTCGAACGTGAAGAGGTCGTAGAACGACTCGTCGAGATCGGTACACTGCATGTGGGCCGCCACGGAGAAGAGATCCTGTTCGAATTTCAGCGGATCGCAGATCGACCGCGCATAGGCCGTATCGGTAAACAGGCGCACCAGAATGGTCTCAACGTCGATACGCTCCTCGCAGAAACGGCGCCACTCCGGCCGCCAGGGGGCGTCGGCGCTCTTGTAGCGGAAATCCTCCGCCGTGCCCGCCGGATTGCCCGTCGAGTGCGGATTGAGGTAGTACATGTTCACGCTGCTCGTCTCCGTGAAGATTTCCAACGACGGATCGGCCTCCTTCAACCCTTCGCAGAAGGCCGCCATACTCATGATGCAGCGGGGCACGACCGTCGAATAGGCCTCGATGCGCGGATGACGGCGGAAAATTTCGGGATAGGCGGCATACATCCGCCCGGCCAGCCGCCTGTGCTGCATCTGTCCTTTCGGCGTCAGATCGCCGGCGCGCCCTTTCAGGTGCGGATAGATCGCCAGAAACCGGTCGCAGGCGTCGATTCCCCGCGCCGTCAGCTTGCCGTCGGCGCGCGCCCGGCGCAGCACCTCGGCCACGTTGTCGTACTGGTCGTTCGAGAGGATGTAACGGGCGCCGTGGCGGCCGTAGTGGCTGATGTAGAAAGGCTCGTACCCTTTCGGAGCAGGCGTCGCCGACGGCGTATCGAAGGGGTACATGAAATAGACCCCTCCGGCCTTGTCGATGTCCGCCTTGATTTCGTCGTAGGCGCTCTGCGCACCGGCCGTTGCGGCCAGCAGCAGGACGACGAGCGGAAGGAACAGGCGGCGGAAAATGGAAATAAGGTTCATGGATCGGTTGGTTAACGGTTCGTAATTTCGGTTTTCATGAATTCGGACAGCGGCGCGATCGCCCCGTGCCGGGTGCAGACGAATGCGGCGACCGCGACCGCGCGGCGATGGCACTCCTCCATCGGAAGCCCCTGCATGAGCGAGGCGGCGAACGTGGCGGTGAACGCATCGCCGGCGCCGACCGTGTCGGCCACCTCGACGCGGGGCGTAGCGAGGTACGACGTGCGGCCGTCGGCGGCCGTCACACGGCTGCCCCTGCCGCCCTCGGTGAAGACGACGTAACGGAGCGAAAAGCGCTCGACGAGCTGCGCGACAACCCGCTCCGCAGCACCTTCCAGCCCGAAGAAACGGGCCACAACGGGGAGTTCGTCCTCGTTGAGTTTCAGGATGTCGGCCCGTTCGAGCGAGTCGCGGACGATCCGTTCGTCGTAATAATTCAGGCGCAGGTTGATGTCGAACAGCCGCAGACACCCGACCGGCGCGGCGTCGACGAGCGCAAGAATCGTGCGGCGCGACACGGCGTTGCGCTGCGCCAGCGACCCCCAGCAGACCACGGCAGCGCCGGCTACGGCGGCATCGGCCTCCGCCGTGCGTTCGATGTAGTCCCACGCCACCTGCTCGCGGATGCGGTAGGCGGGAACGCCCGCTGCGTCGAGCGTCACCTCGACCGTACTCGTGGGATGCGCGTTGCGCTGCACGGCACGCACGCCGAGTCCCAGCGCGGCGATGCCGCCGAGCAGTTCGTCGCCCGAAGCATCCTGCCCTACGGCGCTTACGATGCACGCCTCGGCACCCTGCTCCTGCGCATAGAAGGCGAAGTTGACGGGCGCGCCGCCGAGCCTCCGCCCGGCCGGCAGCACGTCCCACAACAACTCTCCGATACCGACGATCTTAGGCTTTCCCATCTTCCAGATCGATCAGCACCTTCATACAAGTTTCGCGGTTGGCGTCGATGAATTCGTAGGCCTCCCGATATTTCTCCAGCGGAAAACGGTTCGAAACCAGCGGCGCGAGCCGGATACGCCCCGCCGAGATCTCCTCAACGGCTTTCAGATAGTCTTCGTGGCGGTACATCATCGAGCCGATCAGGTTCAGTTCGTGCTCGCCCAGATGGAACATGCTCACGGCGGGATCCTTGGCATGGACGCCGACGATGACGACGTCGCCGCCCTTCTCGACCGTGGCCATGAGCGACCGCACCGACGACTCGACGCCGGCGCACTCGAAGGCCACCTGGTAGCCCTCGTCGCCGAACAACTCGGCGATCTTCCCGTCGAGCGGCTCCCTGGCGACATTGAGCGTACGCTCGATGCCGCATTCGCGCGCCTTTGAAAGCCGGTAGTCGCTCACGTCGGTGATGACCACCCTCTTCGCACCGCGCGCACGGGCGAACTGCGCCACCAGATTGCCGATCGTCCCGGCGCCCGAAACGACGACGTTGCGCCCTTCCAACGCCCGCGGGCGGCTGGTGGCGTGCGCTGCCACGGCCGTCGGTTCGACCATCGCGCCGTAGTCGGGCGACATCCCTTCGGGCAGCGCGACGACGCGCTCTTCGGGGATGACGAAGTAGTCCTGCGCCACGCCGTCGGCCTGGAAGGCCTCGACGCGCAGGTTCGAGCAGACGTTATACTGCCCGCGCTTGCAGGGGTTGCACTCGCCGCAGACGAGCTGCGGACGCCCCGTCACGCGGTCGCCCGGCTTCACCTTGCGCACCGCACTGCCCACGGCCACCACCTCGGCCGAATACTCGTGCCCCTGCACCACCGGATAGAAGGTGGCGGGATGCTGTCCGTGATAAGAGTGTATCTCCGAGCCGCAGATACCGATGCGCAGAATGCGCAGCAACACCTCGTCGGATTTCAGGTTTCCCGCCTCGGGGGCGGCGACCTCCCTGAATTCGATCTGTTTCGGGGCGGTCAAAACGACTTGTCTCATGGTTGTAAAGTTACTAATTATTTTTCATTTTTCTTCTTGCCGAGGCAGCAGACGGCGAAGCTGACGACACCGCCGATCGGGCACCACCACGGCCACGCGATGTTTATGCGGCGGCCGACGAGCCATTCGCTCAACGGGCCGAGCACATAGGGTTGCAGCAACAGGACGACCAGCAGGCCGACGACGAGCGCCGCGACGACGCTCCGCGTATTGCCCCGTCCGGTGAAAAGCGCGCACAGGAAGACGCCGAGCATCCCGGCGTAGGAGAAGCTCATCACGCCCGTGGCGAAATCGACCAGGTTCAGCCCGCTCTTCTCCTGCATGACGGCCGTGACGATCGCAAAACCGGTGAGCACGGTCCCCATGAGCACCACCATTTTCTTCGACGACGACATCTGGTCGCTGTCCGACGTGATCGCATGTCCCATACGCTTGCGCAGCGGCATGTAGATGTCGGCGACGAAGCTGCTGGCCATGGCGTTGATCGCCGAGTTGAAACTCGACAGCGCGGCGGCCAGCAGGCCGATGACCATAATGCCCCGCACGCCCGTCGGGATCGAGCGGCAGATGTACTGCGGAAAGATGTCGCGCGCGTCGTTCTTGTACTGCATGATCGCCGCAGGGTCGGCACTCGTCGAATAGGAGACGTAGAACAGCAGTCCGATCGAGAGGAAGATCAGCACGATGGGCAGGCTCAGTATCTGCGAATAGACCAGCGACACGCCCGCCTTCTTCACCGATTTGCAGGTCAGCTGCCGCTGCACGAATTCGTGGTCGGTCGAAAACTGGGCGAACTTGAAGATCGTGCAGCCGACGAGCGCGCCCATCAGATTATAGGGCACGTCCATGCGCCACGACGCATCGACGATCTGCAACTTGTTGCCCGCGACCCACTCGCCCGCCGCATTCTTGACTTCGCCCGAAGCGAGCGTAGCGAAGATGTCGCCGAGGCTCATGTGGGGCGTCATCGAGAAATAGATGAACAACAGCGCCACGACGCCCGTGCCGATGACCAGCATGATCTGGATCGTATCGATGTAGATCAGCCCCTTGATGCCGCCCGCCATGGTGTAAACGGTACTGACGACACCCAGAATGATGATCGAATACATCAGGAACTCGAACTGGATGCTGCCGTAGAGAATCACCGACACGGCGATCGCGGCGATGAAGAGCCGCGAACCCGACGTGAAGAGCTGCCCGACGAGGAACATGACGCTCGACGAATTCTTGGCCGAATCGCCGAAGCGGTCGCCCAGGTAGCCGTAAATGGTGATCGTATTGGCGTTGTAGAGTTTCGGCAGCACTAGCAGGGCCACGAGCGTGCCGCCGAGGATCGCCCCGACGCAGAGCATCAGGTAGGTCAGGTTGGTATTGAACCCCAGTTCAGGCGAGCCGACGAAGGTGCCCGCGCTGATCGAGGTTCCCGTGGCGGCGAAGGCCACGAGCCACGTAGGCATCGAGCGGCCGCCCAGAAAATAGTCTTCGAGATTCCTGTTGCTTTTCGAGAAAAGGAAACCGATCAGGGTCAGTCCGATCAGGAAAACGGCGATGATGGTCCAGTCGATAAAAGTCATTCGGCAAGGTTTAGGTCGGATTAGTAGGTTGGTTCGGGGTGCACGGCAAGACGTCGCGCGGACGGATGCGATCCGCCGGCGTGCGGTGTCATGCCGCACGCCGGCAGTCCGCTACCTGTCTTCGGCCTGATGGCCCGTACGGTCCACCTGGTGATAGAACTGGGTGTAGGGAACGTCGGTGCGTCCCGTCCCCTTGCGCATGAGTTCCTGCAAGTCGGCGAAATAGGTCGTATAGATGTCGCGCGGGAGCGCATTGCGCTTCATGCAGACCGAAGCGGCCATGCCGACCACCTCGCCGATCATGCCGCAGGTGCGCATGACGCGGGTCGAACCCAGCGCGATGTGCGTCACCGAAATGTTGCGCCCCGCCATGAACATGTTGCGCACGTCCTTCGAATAGAAGCAGCGGTACGGCAGTGCGTAGAAATCGATCGGCGTGAGCACGCCCTCCGACAGCCACTCGGCACCGGGATACTGCTGCGAATTCTTCTCCATCGGATAGTGCTGGTCGATACGCCACGTGGTGGTGCAGGTCTCGTCCTCGTGACGGATCGGGCGCGTGAGATCCTGTTCGCGCAGGATGTAGTCGCCCACGACGCGGCGCGACTCGCGTTTGCCGGAGACGTGGGACACCCACACCAGATGCGTGCAGGTCCAGTCCTCCTTCTTCGAATAGCGGTTCTTGCAGTAGGAGAAGGTCGAATAGGCGACGTACATGCCGTAGTCGCGTATCTTCTCGGCGTCGGCCACCTGATCGTCGCGCATACCGACCTCCCAGTACCAGTTGGCGCGGTGCACCGGTTCGACGGTGTACTCGTCGAGCCGCAGCCCCCAGTCGAGCGAATCGGGGAAGGTGCAGGGGGTGTTCCAGTCCTCGCAGTACCACTCGATCGAGACGCCCATCGTGAAGCCGTCGGCCTCGACTGGAGCCAGACTTTCGCCGAACTCCGCGCGGGCTTCGCGGCCCATGCGGCACTCGGCACCCGCCATGGCAGCCAGATAGGCGTCGCCCGTGCAGTCCGAGAAGAGTTTGCCCGAAAGTTTGATCCGGTTCTGTTCGGTCGCCTCGACGGCTACGACCGAACGGATCGTGTCGCCCATCTTCTCGACCTCGGTGACGGTATAACCCAGGAAAAGCGTGATATTCTTCTCGGCGAGCACCACTTTGAGCTTCTTGTCATCCTGGTAGTGGTGGGCGCCGCGGGCGTTGCCGATGCGGTCGGGGCCGATCTCGTTGAGCAGGTAACCCAGCGACGGATAGGGATCGACGTTGATCTGGCCGCCCAGTCCGACACGCACCTCCGACGAGTTGTTGCCGCCCAGCACGTAACGATCCTGCACGAGCGCCACCTTGCAGCCCAGACGGGCGGCCGCCAACGCCGCACAGATACCCGAAATGCCTCCGCCGACCACGACGAAATCGAATTCGCCCTTGTCCACCGGCGTTTCGGGGCCGAGCAACCGAGCGCGCAGGGCGCGGTACTCATCGAGCGAATCGCCCGGCATTTCGTCGGAAGTGGTCAGCACGACGGCGTCGCAGCGGCCGTCGAAGCCCGTCAGGTCGTGCAGCGCGAGGGTGTGCTTGCCCTTTTTGAGAGCGATCTTGCCGCCCCGCTGCCAGTACCAATCGACCTTGTCCGTGCCGAAGGTCGCCGCGTCGGCCACACCGTCGACGAGCACCTGAAAGATGCCCGGCGTCGGGCCGTCGGACCAGTGTTTCGTCCAGTTTTTGGTACGCACCAGCAGATTGTACTCGCCGTCGGCGGGTACTTCGACGGTCGTCACCGCATCGCGTTGAAGCGGCGTGCCGATGCCGTGCGCCAGCAGATAGGAGGAGCCCATCTGGAGGACGAACTGCTGTTCGACCGTCCAGTCGCCCCGATCGGCGAAGGTCGTGGCGAGCGCCATGACCGAATTGTTCGTGTTCATCGTATAATTGGTTTTTCTGTTAGGGTCGGTTGTCAATGCGGATCAGCACTCTTCGCTGCGGGCGGCCGTCGTGTCGATCAACGTGTAGACTTGCAGGTAGGGCACGTCGGTGCGCCCCGCGCCCCGCTGCATCAGCTCGCGCAACTCCTCGAAGCGCGTATCGTAGACGTCGTGCGGCAGCGCTCCGTGCTTCGAACAGATCGACGCGGCCATGCCGACCACCTCGCCCATCATCGCCGTGGTGCGCATCACGCGCACCGTGCCCAGCGCGACGTGCGAAACCGAGATGTTGCGCCCGGCCATGAAGAGGTTGTCGACGTCCTTCGAATAGAAGCAGCGGTAGGGAATCGGATAGAACGACAGCGGCGTCAGGTGACCGCATGACAAATATTCGCGGCCGGGGAAGAGCTTGCTGTTTTCGGGATCGGGATAGTGCTGGTCGATGTACCACGACGTCGACACTGTGCCGTCGGGATAAATCGTGAAGTTCATCAGATCCTGTTCGCGCAGGACGAACTCGCCCAGCAGCCGGCGGCTTTCGCGCTTGCCCGCCACGTGCGCCACCCAACCCAGATAGCTGTTGGCATACCGGTCGCGCACCGACGAACGGTTTTTCAGATACGACCAGTTGGAGTAGGCGACGTACATGCCGTAGTCGCGTATCTTCTCGGCGTCGGCGATCTGGTCGTCGCGCATTCCCACCTCCCAGTACCACTGGCCGCGGCGCACGATCTGCACGCTGCGTTCGTCGATCGGCAATCCCCATTCGATGTCCGGAAACGTGGTCGGCGCATCGGCTTCGAGGCAGTACCACTGCACCGAGGCGCCCATCGTCATGCCGTCCGCCGTGTCGGGTGCCGACGGCTCGCCGTATTTCGAACGGGCCTCGCGCCCCATGCTCCACTCGGCACCGGCCAGCACACCCAGCGTCGCATCGCCCGTACAGTCGGCGAAAAGGGGGCCGCGCACCACGATCTGGCGGTAGGTGTCGACGTCGGTGGCCACGACCGACTCGATCGTGCGCGGCGTGCCCTTGTTGACCTTCGTGACCTTGTATCCCAGCAGCAGCGTGATACGCTCCTCGGCCAAAATCGCGCGGAGCTTCTTCTCGTCTTCGTAGACCTCGGGGGTACGGGCGTTGCCCTTCGTGGAGGGGCCGAACTCATTGAGCAGATAACCCAGCGACGGGTAGGCGCCGATATTGAGCCGGCCGCCCAGCCCTACGCGCACCTCCGACGAGTTGTTGCCGCCCAACACCTTGCGGTCCTGGATCAGCGCCACGCGCAACCCCTGCCGTGCCGCCGCAATGGCGGCGCACATGCCGGCCACGCCGCCGCCCGCGACGACGAAATCGAACGTCCCCCGCTCTTCGGGTTCGGCGGGCAGGCCGAGCAGGTTGTTGCGCAGCCGGAAGACCGTTTCGAGCGAATCGTCGGGCGCCACGTCGTGCAGCGTGAAGAGGATGGCGTCGCAACGCGCGTCGAATCCCGCCAGATCGTGCAGCGCGACTTGGTGGACGCCCTCCGTAAGGTAGGTCGTACCGCCCGCCTGCCAATGCCATTCGGGATCGCCCGTACCGAAGAGCGTGTCGCAGTCGCGGCCGTCGATGCGGAGGCGGAAGGCGCCGGGGGCATGCTTCTCCTTGTCGGCCCAGTGGGCCGTCCAGTTCTTCGTCCGCACGAAGATGCGGTACTGGCCGCTCTGCGGAATTTCGATCTTCGTCACGGCGTCCTCGACCGGCGTACCCAGACCGTGTGCCAAGAGGTAGCTCGACCCCATCTGCTCCATGAACTGGGGATCGGCTGTCCAGCCGCCCTTGTGCCGGAAATAGGTTCCCGGGAGCAATACGGAGTCGCGCGGCGTCAGCTCCGCGACGCCCGCAGCATGTTCCCTGCCCGCTTCGACCCGTTCGGGATGAATGCAGGCGGTAGATCCCCCGACGATCAGTTCGGGTTCGATCACCACGCTGCGACAGTCGTTGTCGCCGGCGATCATGCGCCGCAGCATCTCGAACGACTGCTCGCCCAGCCTGCGGGTGGATTGGGTGATGTAGGTGACCGAAGGTTTGTAGAGCGAGAAGATCTCGCTTTCGTCGAAGCCCACCAGCGCGAGATCTTCAGGCGCCGAGAGGTTCAGTGCGTTGAGCGCCTGCAAGCCCAACAGGGCCAGCGTATTGGTCGGCAGCAGGAACGCCTCCACGCCCCGCCGCACGGCGTCCTCGAAGATGCGCACCGTATCCTCCTGCGCATGGCCGTAGACCGTGTAGTGGATCTGCGAATAGCCCTCCAATCCGTAGCGGCGCATGGCCTCGCAGTAGCCCCGTTCGCGCTCCGAAAGGCTCGAAATACCCAGCGTGTAGGAGATCATCTCGATACGGCGGTAACCGTTCTCGTAGAGGTGTTCCACGCCCATCCGCCCGGCCCGCTCGTTGTCCAGCATCACGCGCCCGACGTCGAGTCCCGCGATGTCGCGGTCGAGCAGCACGGTGGGAATGCCGGCGTCGAGCGCCTTGCGGAGCACCTCCTCGCTGCCCGAACAGGGCGCGACGATCAGCCCTTCGACGCCGTTGCCGATGAAGGTGTCGACGATGTTGTCGAGCTTCTCGGCATTTTCGTCCGAACTGCCGAACAATACCGTATAATTGTAGTTGTGCGCGATGTTCTCGATGTAGCGGGCGATATCGGCGAAGAACTGGTTGGCGATGTCCGACGTCACCATGCCGATCGTATAGAAGCGTCCGCTGCGCAGACTCGCCGCAGCCTTGTTGGGGCGGTACCCCAACCGTTTGGCCACCTCCGCGATGCGGCGGGCCGTATCCTTGTTGACGTTGCAGTCCAGATTCCCTTCGGCATCGCGCTTGGCGTTCATCACCAGCGACACGAGCGAAATGGAGACGCCCGCCTCCCGGGCGACGTCGCGTATGGTTATTTTTCCCATGATTTCGGATTCGCAGTTTTAAGTCTTCGCAAATCTATGAAACGTTTTAATAAAATCCAAATATTCGATCGAAAAAATAAATTTCCCGTCCCGAATCGAAACGGATTCACGTCTTTTCCCCTCTTTCTATCCTTGATTCACATGCAGGGAATCGAATCTTCGACCCCTCTGATTAAACGTTTCATATCATTAATATACAATGATATATACACAACGTATAGATTCTGTTTCCCGCTGGTCTTCAAATGGACGGCCAACAAGGGGGGGGGCCGCGATCTTCGCGTTCGGAACAGGCGTGACGATGATTGCGCTCTACTTTTTCAGCCCCAACGCCTCGCCCGTCCCGTTTTACCTCTTCGCCGCCCTGTCACAGTTCTTCTTTTCGGGATTCAACACGGCCATCTACACCATCATCCCCGACTGCGTGGAGTATGGCGAGTGGGTCACAGGCGTGCGCAACGACGGATTCCAATACGCCTTCATCTCGCTGGGCAACAAGATCGGCATGGCGCTGGGCATCTCTCTGCTGGCCCAGGCACTGGAAGCGGCCGGCTATGTCTCCAACGCCGCACAGAACGAAACCGTACTTTCGATCATGCGTCACGCTTTCAGCACCATTCCCGGCATCCTCTGGGTGGCAACAGCCGCCGCCCTGTTCTTCTACAAACTGAACAAACGCACCTACAACCGCATCGTGGAGGTCATCCGTCACCGTGCAGCGAAGAAAAGGGGGCTGAGATCTATCGCAAAATAATCTGAACAAAAACAACTTCCATCCAAACACGAACAGGGCGTACGAAGTTTCGTACGCCCTGTTCGTGGACCCAGAGG
>OGKG01002667.1_pt1 | contig 18128 bp, 13 predicted proteins | sample 1572201 | NCBI WGS metagenome assembly OGKG01 (sample SAMEA2582146, study PRJEB24529) | metagenome | biome: Human gut stool | place: China | collected 2011 | reverse complement strand
CAGACAGCCGGAGGGCAGTTTATGGATAATAAAGAATTGATAAAAAAGTCAGCGTTGAACCTTTTTTATGCAAGAGGATATGACGCAGTTGGGGTACAGGAAATTGTAAACACTGCAGGGATTACCAAACCAACGCTGTATTACTATTTTGGAAGCAAACGGGGACTGCTTGAAAATCTGCTACAGAGTGGATATCAGCAGTTAGAGGATGAAATCCTGGACGCAATTAATAAAAGCGGAGATTTAAAAGACGTGCTTTATCGTGTTGCGCGCACATTTTTTGATTATTGTAGCAAGCATCAGAAATTCTATTTATTCATGCTGTCTCTTTTTTATCTGGGAAGAGAAAATGAAGCTTATCAGGTGGTTGCACCTCTGATTGAGCGGCATTATAGAATGATGGTTAAAATTTTTGAAGATGCGGCAGGACAGCTTGGAAATATGAGAGGACGTCAGGAATTATTTGCGGTTGGATTTACCGGTGTATTAAATCACCACATTCTGACTGTAAATTACAGTCTGAAAGAAGGCGAGACGTTTCACATTTCGAATGAGACAACGTATGAGATTGTGCATCAGTTTTTACATGGGATTTATACCTGAAATGGCTGCGGGGTTTGACAGAAAAAGAAAAAATAAAAATATAAATGATAGAAAATTATCAGTTTAAAGAAGGGGAAAGCTTATGGCGAAAAATCAAACTTTAAAGATTACGGAAATGGACCGTTATCTGTTCGGTCAGGGAACACATTATGAGATTTATAAACTCATGGGAGCACATCCGACAAAACAGAAAGGAAAAGACGGCGTTTATTTCGCAGTATGGGCTCCTCGTGCACAGGAAGTAGCGGTAGTTGGAGATTTTAATGGATGGGACCCAAATGAAAACATTATGAAATGTGATAATGACATGGGAATTTATCAGCTTTTCATACCAGGAGTCAAATCTGGAGACTTATATAAATTCTGTATCACATCACCATCAGGAGAACTGCTTTATAAGGCTGACCCTTATGCAAATTATGCAGAAAAACGTCCGGGAAATGCTTCCCGCGTTTATGATATCACAAACTTTAAATGGAATGATTCTGTATGGATGAAAAATCGTCAGAACTATGATGTAAATAAAAATGCGATGTCCATTTATGAAGTACATCCGGGTTCATGGAGAAAACATCCTCAGAATGAACATGATGAAGATGGATTCTATAATTACAGAGAACTTGCACATTCTCTGGCAGAATATGTAAAAGATATGGGCTATACCCATGTAGAATTAATGGGGATTGCAGAACATCCATTTGATGGCTCCTGGGGTTATCAGGTAACCGGATATTATGCACCGACTTCCAGATATGGCACACCGGATGATTTCCAGTATTTTGTTAATTACATGCATAAAAATAAAATCGGTGTTATCTTAGACTGGGTACCTGCGCATTTTCCGAAAGATGCTCATGGACTGGCTGATTTTGACGGCACACCGACTTATGAATATGCAGACCCGAGAAAGGGTGAACATCCGGACTGGGGTACAAAAGTATTTGATTATGAAAAAAATGAAGTAAAGAACTTTTTGATTGCAAATGCGCTGTTCTGGATGGAACAGTATCACATTGACGGACTTCGTGTAGATGCGGTGGCTTCCATGCTGTATCTGGATTACGGAAGAGAAAATGGACAGTGGGTTCCGAATAAATACGGAGAAAATAAAAACTTAGAAGCGATTGAATTTTTCAAACATTTAAATACAGTTGTGCTTGGAAGAAATAAAGGAACGGTTATGATTGCCGAAGAGTCTACAGCATGGCCGAAAGTAACCGCACATCCGGAAGAAGGCGGTTTAGGGTTCAGCTTAAAATGGAATATGGGATGGATGCATGATTTCCTTGAATATATGAAGTTAGATCCGTATTTCCGTCAATACAATCATCATAAGATGACGTTCTCTCTGACTTACGCATACAGTGAGAATTATGTGCTGGTATTATCACATGATGAAGTGGTTCATTTAAAATGCTCAATGATTAATAAAATGCCGGGACTTGGACAGGATAAAATCGAAAACTTAAAAGTCGGTTATTCTTATATGCTTGGACATCCGGGTAAAAAACTGCTCTTTATGGGTCAGGAATTTGGACAGTATCAGGAGTGGAGCGAAGCAAGAGAACTCGACTGGTATTTAACAGCAGAGTCCAGCCATCGTGAGTTAAGAGACTATGTAAAAGAGCTTTTGAAAATGTATAAAAAATATCCGGCACTTTATGCAACAGACCACACAGAGGGGGCATTTGAGTGGATTAATGCGGATGGTGCCAGCAGAAGCATTTACAGCTTTATCAGAAAATCACCGACAGGAAGAAATAATCTGTTGTTTGTCATTAACTGTACACCGGTAGCGAGAGATGATTATCGTGTCGGTGTTCCGAAAAAGAAACAGTACCGTCTGGTATTAAACAGTAAAGACCCGAAATTTGGCGGGAATGTGCCGGTAGAGAAAACCGTTTATATGGCACAGAAAAAAGAATGTGATGGAAGAGAATTTTCTTTCGCATATCCATTACCGGCTTATGGAGTTGCTGTATTTACATATTAATTAGAGGACGGAGTTTTTGGACTTTTGGGGTCTGAAAACTCCGTTTTTTATTAGGAAATTACTGTATTTTAACTAGACACCGTTTCTTAAAAAATGAAATACCATAACAAAGAATCTGGTCGTAGTCATCTTCATATTCTTCTGCGTACATTCGGGTATTTATCTGACGAAGTGCACGATTACAGTCATTTTCCATATCTTTTAATTTTTCAGAATATTTAGCTTCAAAGATTGCAACCTTTCCATTCAAAGAATCATAAACAACCACATCACTTCGTCCTTCACCGTGTTCCCGATTAGATTCTACCATGTATCCTGCACCAGTGAAGATACCGGCAAGAAAGGCATGATAAAAATCTTCTTTGTAATCATGATAACTTATGGTTCTTCTTAGAAGTTTGCTCATTTCTTCTGTTAAAGAAAGGCTGTCTCCGCTCCAGACTGCATCAAATAATGCTTTTCGATTCCAGACTTTTGCATTATCGCTAAACCATTTCATAATAGTTGACTCAAAAATTTCCTTTATTTCTGCATTTGGAATTTTTAATGTAGAAATTTCATCACTTCCAGAGACAGAAAGAGAGTCGTTTTTTGAACTTGTCAGATAACCTGTCAGATACAAAATACTCCATAAATTTTCTTCAGAAGAATGTAGATAATCGTAAGTGAGGTTTTCATCAATCTGTTGAGAAATAGAATTTCCGGAAAGTAGAGTCTCTAGTTTTTTGGTAATATTACTTCCGGCATAATCAATAAAAGAACGAATGATGGAATTATCACTGGTATTATTCCAATAACTTTCAGGCTTTGCATTTGGATTTAACTGAAGGTCACGTAGATAATTCATTACATCCCACGGGCAATAAACGTCAACATTCCCGAAATGATAACCATCATACCAGTGTTTTATTTCTTCGGAATGTTTTGTTGCATTTGCGGCTTTTAACAAAGTATCGACTTCTTCTTGAGTAAAACCAAAATATTCGTTCAATCTGGAATCTGTGATTGTATTGGAAACAAAATTATTGGTTCCTGTAAAAATACTTTCTTTGGCAATTTTTAAACATCCAGTAATGACGGCAAAATGAAGAGTGCTATTATCTTTTAGCGCAGTGCTCATCATCAGTTTCATTACCTCAAGCATTTTATCATAGTAACCATGAGTGCTTGCTTTTGCAATAGGAACATCGTATTCATCTAAAAGGAGGATAACAGGTTTTTTATAATAAATATTTAGCATACGCATTAAAGTGCTTAAAGCGCGGCTTACTTGTGCTTCATTTGATTCAGTTGCTTTTAATTTAAGAAAAACTTTTTTATCATCGCTGTCAATTTCTTCGCAGTCTAGCAGGTAAGTGTGTTCTTTGTAGAGGTCTGAAATTTGAATTAGAAGCTGATTATAGGCACTCTCAAATGTCAAACCGTCGATATCTTTTAAAGAAAAGAAGATAGTTGGCCATTGATTCATCCATTTTTTGCATAACGTCTGATTTTGCGTGATGTTTAGTCCTTCAAATAACTTGCTGCTCTCTTTTCTTATGTCAAAAAAATTTGCCAACATGCTCATTCCGATTGTTTTTCCAAAACGTCTAGGGCGTGTAATTAAAGTTACTTTTGTGCCAGTTGTTTTTAATAGCTGTTCCACTAGCAACGATTTATCGACATAGTAAAAATGATTTTCCCGAATTTCTGCAAAATCAGAAATTCCGACTGGAAGATGGAATGTATGCATTGGAAAGCCTCCTTTCGAGCCAGGAAATATAATATTAATCTTAGCATATTGTGATATGGTAAGTCCATATTAGAATCAGGTGGAATGAGGATATAAATCAATTCTTTATTAATATAAAAGCTTATGGTATACTACAAGTGCTGTCGAACCTCCAGCAGAAGGGAGGTGTAAGCCTAATGGAAGGAATGCTCACCAGTTTTCTTATCTCTGTCGTAGCAAGTGTAGTTGGCTATTACATATGCAAATGGCTGGATAGAGATGAATAGACAGTAACAGCCAGAACGGCTTGGTTCACCGTAACGAACAAAAAAACCCTCAGAGGGGCAACTCTGAGGGTTTTTGTTTTGCCTATTGGAAACTCACCAATTTCCTTAGCTATAATCATTATATGTTAGAATAATAGAAAAATCAATATAAACTTTTTCGCTAATCATCAAGGATAAGGTGGAAAAGAAAGAGAAAAGAGGTGAACCATCATGATTTACACCGGATGTATTCCAAAAATTGATGAAACAAAATATGATGAAGTCTGGTGGATTGTCCGTTCCCCAGACTCAACTCCCACAACAGAAAAGCTGGTGCAGGAACTGAGTCCTTCAAAGGAAGTATTTAAAGCATACAGAAAGGCGTTCCACCTTGGAATCTTTGATGAAGAATATTTTCAAACCGTTTATGTACCTGATTTTTTAGACGACCTTATAAAAAATCAAAGTGCGCTAGAGAAGCTTGGATGGTTGTGTGAAAAAAGCAGAGAAAAAAATATCATACTGGGATGTTACTGTGAGGAAGAAGCGCTTTGTCATAGAAGTATTATAGCAGGAATATTGCTTGGAATGGGAGCAAAAATAGAAACGAAAGCAGAGTATATCAAATATTTTAACCAAATCAAGTAAGTCCCCTGCTTCAATTGCGAAAAGCAATAAGCAGGGGTGGGGACTTGCTTGTATCAGGAGGGGGCAAGCCCCTTCTGATAAGCTGCGTAGCAGCTATTTGGTTATGAGCAAGTAGCGAAGCGGATTGCGAATATCCACATGACAACAATGGAGTTTTTGGTTTGAGCCAAAAACTCCATTGTTGTCATTTTATCAGTTGTAGTATCATTCATCGTAAATATTTACAATTTCCCCATCTAAGATACGGTTCATATTTTTTACAGCACAGAAGTTTCCACACATACTGCAGGTATCTTCTTTTTCCGGTTTGGCTTCGGCGCGGTAGCGTCTTGCTTTTTCCGGGTCAATACAGATATCAAACATTTCCTCCCAATCTAATTTCTTTCTTGCAAGGCTCATCTGGTGATCCCATTCGATGGCACCTTTTACGCCTTTTGCAATATCTGCGGCATGTGCTGCAATCCTGGAAGCGATGATGCCTTCTTTTACATCATCAAGGCTTGGCAGACGCAGATGCTCTGCAGGAGTTACATAGCAGAGGAAGGAAGCTCCGGATGCGGCAGCGATTGCACCACCGATTGCAGCTGTGATATGGTCATAGCCTGGAGCAATATCCGTTACTAAAGGTCCGAGTACATAGAAAGGTGCACCCTTGCAGATAGTTTTCTGGATTTCCATATTTGCGGCAATCTGGTTCATTGGCATATGGCCAGGACCTTCTACCATAACCTGTACGTCTTTTTCCCATGCACGTGCGGTCAGTTCGCCTAAAGTAACAAGTTCTTCAATTTGAGAGATATCAGAAGCATCTTTTAAACATCCTGGACGGCAAGCATCTCCAAGACTCATAGTGATGTCGTATTCACGACAAATGTCAAGAATTTCATCATAATGTTCATAGAATGGGTTTTCTTCACCGGTCATTTCCATCCATGCAAAAATGATAGAACCACCACGAGAAACGATATTGGTAAGACGACGGTTTGCTTTGAAACGTCCTGCGGTGGCTTTATTGATACCACAGTGAATGGTCATAAAGTCAACTCCATCTTCCGCATGCATACGCACGATATCAATCCATTCTTTGGAAGTGATTTCTTTTAATGGTTTGTGATAATAAACAACTGCGTCATAAATCGGAACAGTACCGATCATAGCCGGACATTCTTTGGTAAGACGTTTACGGAAGGTGCGGGTATCTCCGTAAGAGCTTAAATCCATGATAGATTCAGCCCCCATTTTGACTGCATTGTTTACTTTTTCGATTTCCATATCCATGTCTTTCCAGTCTCTGGAAATTCCAAGGTTTACATTGATCTTAGTTTTGAGCATAGAACCGATTGCGTTTGGTTCGATTGAAGTATGGAGTTTGTTACAAGGAATGATAACCTGGCCTTTTGCCATATATTCCATTAATTCTTTGACATCCATGTTTTCTTTTTTTGCTGCGATTTCCATTTCTTTTGTGATAATGCCTTTTCTTGCGGCATCCATCTGTGTTGTGTATTCCATAATTACGGTTGATTCTCCTTTCGCATTTGATTGATAAGCTTTTGTTTGAAGATGTTTAGCTAATAAAAAAAGGTGCACCCCCGACAGGTACACCTTAATCATTCACATAAAATATGCTTCCTACGCCGGCATTATCCGTATCAGGTTCATAGGGTCGAAATCCGTTCGTATTTCTTCTCAGCCGACGCGTCAGCTCCCCTTTTCTTTGTTTTTTATATCATATCGTCTATTCTGATATTTGTCAAGCATAGATATAAGACCACTGTTTTAAATCTTTGATAAAATCTTCAACAGCCTGTTCATTTGTCGCCCAAGAGGTGCAGAAACGAAGACAGGTATGGTTTTCATCCGGTTTGCACTGGAAAGTTGTGACATAATTCTCATTGATTTTTTTGGCGAATTCATTCGGGAAAATCGGGAAAAGCTGATTGGTAGGTGAATCGCATAAAAATGGAATCTTGCAGTCGATAAAGCCTTCTTTTAAACGCTGTGCAAGTGCCACACTGCGTTTTCCAAGTTCGAGATATAAATTATCCTGGAAAAGTTCTTCAAACTGTACGCCAATCATCCAACCCTTGGCGAGAATTGCACCACGCTGTTTCATATTAAAACGGAAATGGTCTTTTAAATCATCGTTTACTAAAATGAGTGCTTCACCAAACATTGCTCCGTTTTTTGTACCGCCAATATAAAAGGCATCGCATAAATCCGGCAGATCTTTTAAGGTCAGCTGTGTTTCTTCTACGGCAAGTGCCATGGCAAGACGTGCACCATCGATATAAAGATACAGATTATGGCGTTTGCAGAACTGATAAAGTTTCTCAAGTTCTTCTTTTGTGTAGACGGTTCCAAGTTCGGTTGGGAGAGAAATATAGACCAGACGAGGTTCTACCCAATGCTCATTTTCGTGCTGTTTTAAGACCGGACGAATCAGGTCAGCAGTCAGTTTTCCATCGGTACAAGGAATAGAGAGCACTTTGTGTCCGCTTGCTTCGATCGCTCCGGTTTCGTGTGTATTAATATGACCGGTATCCGCACTGATGACTGCCTCATAAGGGCGCAGAGCATGCGAAAGAAACGTAAGATTTGTCAGCGTTCCTCCGGTAATAAAATGAATATCAACTCCATAATTTTCCAGTGCTTCCTGGATTTTATCGCGGGCATTATCGCAATGCTCGTCTAATCCGTAAGAATTATTCTGGTGGTAGTTGATGGTTTCAAGTGCGCGAAGAATATTTGGATGTGCTCCTTCGCTGTAATCATTCTGAAAACTGTACATAATAAAAATCCCCTTTTTTCAACAACATCTTTCATCTCATTCTAACACAATTTTCGTAAAAAGAAAGTGAAAAGATTTAGAAGAGAAAATTAATTGACGATGGACTGGACAATTTCGAGTTAGTTGTGGTAAAATCCTAAAATAGATGATAAACAGGGGCGGAAGTACTGAAAGTGGAACTTTCGTCCCCTTTTACCGTGCTATACAAAATGTACTCTTGGAGTCTTTAAACATTTGTTTTGGAAAGGAAGTAATTGAAGATGACAAAAATTGATATTTTTTCAGGATTTCTTGGAGCAGGTAAAACAACATTAATCAAAAAGTTATTAAAAGAGGCATATAAAGGCGAGCAGGTCGTTTTAATTGAGAACGAATTTGGTGAAATCGGTATCGACGGCGGTTTCTTAAAGGAAGCAGGAGTAGAAATTCGTGAAATGAACTCCGGATGTATCTGCTGCTCTTTAGTTGGTGACTTTGGAACTGCTTTAAAAGAAGTAATCGCAAAGTATGAACCACAGCGTATCGTAATCGAACCATCAGGAGTCGGAAAACTTTCTGATGTTATCAAGGCTGTTCAGAAAATCGAAAACGAAGTTGAAATCAAATTAAACAGCTTTACAACTGTAGTGGATGCAACAAAATGCAAAATGTATATGAAAAACTTCGGTGAATTTTTCAGCAACCAGATTGAATATGCCGGAACTGTTATCTTAAGCAGAACGGATAAAGCTTCCGAAGAAAAAATTGCAGCGGCACTTGAGATTATCCGTGGACTGAATCAGACAGCAGCAGTTATCACAACTCCGATTGAAAAACTTTCCGGAGAAAAGATTTTGGATACAATGGAAAATAACCGCTCTTTGGAAAAAGAATTAATGGATGAAGAAGTTTGCCCGGTATGTGGTGGACATCATGCTCATGAACATCATCACGACCACGACCATGAAGAGTGTGGATGCGGACATGACCATGATCATGAACATCATCACGACCATGACCATGAAGAATGTGGATGCGGACATGACCATGATCACGAGCATCATCATGATCACGACCATGAAGAATGTGGATGCGGACACGACCATGACCATCATCATCACCATCATGCAGATGAAGTGTTCACAAGCTGGGGGAAAGAGACAACAAAGAAATATACAAAAGAAGGAATTCATGAGATTCTGGAAGCACTCTCTAACCATAATGACGAGTACGGAATGGTACTGCGTGCAAAAGGTATGGTAGAGGGCGAAGATGGACAGTGGATTTACTTTGATATGGTTCCGGGTGAAGCAGATGTACGTGAAGGTGCACCGGAATACACCGGAAGAATCTGCGTCATCGGTTCTAAGATGAATGAAGCAAATCTGGCCAGATTATTTGGTCTTGCATAATCAAGATACGAGAGAAAAATAACAATACAAATAAGCTTAAGGTGTGAGTGTTGAACTGAAGTTTTGACACTCACATCATGATATTTAAGAAAGGTTATGAAAAATGGACGAATTTAAAGTACCGATTTACCTTATGACAGGTTTTCTTGAGAGTGGAAAAACATCATTTTTGAATTTTACACTCGCACAGGAGTATTTCCAGATTGATGAACCGACTCTTTTAATTCTCTGTGAGGAGGGTGAAGAAGAATACGATAAAAAAGTGCTGAAAAAAAGCCGTACTTCTGTAGAAGTAATCGACAGCATTGAGGAGCTGACTACAGAGCGTCTGGTTGCTTATGATGCATTTTATAATCCGGGTCGCGTTATCATTGAATACAACGGAATGTGGCAGGTAAGCAAATTAGAAGAACTGACATTTCCATCTGGATGGGGAATCGAACAGCATATTGTGACAGTAGATGCAAGTACCTTTCAGGTATACCTTAACAATATGAAATCCCTGTTTATGGAAATGGTAAGAAATGCAGATTTAGTATTATTTAACCGTGCAGATACCGAACTTCCGCTTGCAAATTTCAGAAGAAGCATTAAAGTTGTAAATCCGGGTGCAGAACTGATTTTTGAAGATGAAGAGGGTGAAATCGAGGATATCTTTGACGGAGAAATGCCATTTGATGTCAAGGCCGAGACGATTGAAATTCCAAATGAGGATTATGGAATCTGGTATCTGGATGCGAGAGACCATGCGGATACTTATAACGGAAAGAAAGTTTCTTTTACCGGAATGGTGTTAAAATCCAGAGAATTTGCTAAAAATGAATTTGTACCGGGACGTATGGCAATGACCTGCTGTGCAGATGACACCACATTTTTAGGATTTGTCTGCAAGAGCGATGAAGCACGTCATCTAAAAACCGGAAAATGGGTGAATGTTGTAGCCAAAGTGAAATATGAATTTGTACCGGCTTACGGTGAAACAGGTCCAGTACTCTATGCGATTTCTGTGGAAGAGACAGAACCGTTAAAAGATGAACTGGTATATTTTAGTTAAGGAGCCGATATGTATTTAATAGTAGGACTTGGAAATCCAGGAAAACAGTATGATAAAACCCGCCACAATATGGGATTTGATACTATTGATGAATTGATAGACCGTCATCGGATTGCCGGCTCTGGAATCGACCGGAAAGCGATGTATGGCAAGGGAGTGATTGCCGGAGAAAAAGTAATTCTTGCAAAGCCGATGACTTATATGAACTTAAGCGGAGAAGCAGTCAGGGAATTAATCAATTATTATAAAATGGATGCAGAGACAGAACTGGTTGTCATCTATGACGATATTGATTTGGAACCAGGACAGATAAGAATCCGTAAAAAAGGCAGCGCCGGTGGACACAATGGAATCAAAAACATTATTGCCCAGCTTGGAACCCAGAATTTCTACCGAATTAAAGTAGGAGTCGGAGCAAAACCAAAAGGATGGGATTTGGCAGATTATGTATTGGGACGTTTTGATAAAGACGAACGTGTTCTGGTCGATGAAGCAATTAAAGAAGCTGCCGATGCAGTGGAATTAATTTTAGAAGAAGGCATTGAAACTGCCATGAACCGTTATAACGCAAAAAAGAAATAGTAATGGAATAAATTGAGGGAGAAAACATGCAGGCACTTTTGCAGCCACTTTCAAAACTTGGTGAATATGAAGAAATTAAAAACAGAATAGAGAAAAATCGTGGAATTTTACAGCTTGCCGGATGTATTGATTCGCAAAAAGCGCATGTCATTTACGGACTGGGTCAGGAAAAGAAGAACCGTCTTGTCATTGCGGAAAATGAATTAAAAGCAAAAGAGTTGTACGAAGATTTGAAATTTTACTATCCGGACGTTTTTTATTATCCGGCGAGGGATTTAATTTTCTTTGAAGCGGATATCCATGGAAATCTGCTCACAAAACAGCGGATGCAGGTAATTGCAGCACTTTTGGAGAAAAAGAGTGTGACGGTGGTGACAAGCATCAGTGGCTGTATGGATTATCTTCTTCCGATTTCCGTACTTAAAAAGCATGTCCTGCATTTTAAAAATGACAGTGTGCTTGATACCGAAGCACTCAAAAAAGAGTTGATTAATATGGGATTTGAGTACAATGCGCAGGCGGAGGCACCGGGACAGTTTGCCATGCGTGGTGGAATTGTGGACATCTTTCTTTTGACCGAGGAAAATCCGGTGAGAATCGAGATGTGGGGCGATGAGATTGATTCTATCCGCAGTTTTGATGCCGAAAGTCAGCGTTCCATTGAAAATCTGGACGAGATTACCATTTATCCGGCAGAAGAGATGGTACTTGATGATTCGGTTTTGGAAAAAGGTCTGGTATCCATTGAAAAAGAGCGAGATAAGACGATACAGGCATTTCGGGATGCCTTTTTGCCGGAAGAAGCCGGACGTATCAAGAATATGGTAAAAGAAGCAGTCAGCGCAATGCGGGAATTTCATGATTTTTCATCCGCAGAACATTTTATCCGATATTTTTATAAAGAACCGGTCACTTTTTTAGACTATTTTGAGGAGGAGGATACACTCCTTTTTTTAGACGAAACAAATCATCTTTTAGCAAGTGTGGAAGCAGTGGAAACGGAATTTCGTGAGAGTATGAAGCACCGCCTTGAAAAAGGTTATCTTCTGGCAGGACAGACAGATTTATTATGCGGGAAAAAACTGCTGATTCATAAAATTAATCAGAAAAACGGCATTGGAATCTGTACGATGGAACAGCAGAAAGAGGACTGGCAGATAAATGATTCCTTTTATCTGACAACCAAATCGGTAAATTCGTATAATAACAGTTTTGAACTTTTAGTAAAAGATTTGAAAAACTGGAAAAAACGGGGATATCAGGTGTTGCTGTTGTCCGGTTCAAGAACAAGGGCGAAACGTCTGGCGCAGGATTTATTAAATGAAGGCTTGACGGCGGTTTATACGGAGGATAGAAATCGTGAGATTCATGAGGGCGAGATTGTAACGACGTATGGATATGCCAGAAGCGGATTTGAGTATCCGATGGTGCGTTTTGTTTTGATTACCGAAAGTGATATCTTCGGAAAAGAGAAGAAAAAGAAGCGGAAGAAAACGGAATACAGCGGAAAGAAAATTCAAAGTTTTTCAGAACTTTCGATTGGTGATTATGTGGTTCATGAAAATCATGGATTGGGAATTTACCGTGGAATTGAAAAAGTTACCGTAGATAAAGTGGTGAAAGATTATATTAAAATTGAATATGCGGGTAACAGCAATTTATATATTCTGGCAACTCAGTTAGATTTACTACAAAAATATGCCGGAGCGGATGCACGTGCGCCGAAGTTAAATAAATTAGGCGGTCAGGAATGGAACAAGACCAAAACAAAGGTGCGTGGAGCAGTAAAAAATATTGCAAAAGATTTGGTTGCTCTTTATGCTGCGAGACAGGAGAAGAACGGTTACTGCTATGAACCGGATACGGTCTGGCAAAAAGAGTTTGAAGAAATGTTTCCATTTGAGGAGACGGAAGATCAGTTAGCGGCGATCGAAGCGACTAAAAAAGATATGGAAAGTAACAAGATTATGGATCGTCTGGTCTGCGGGGACGTCGGATATGGAAAGACCGAAATTGCAATTCGTGCAGCATTTAAGGCGGTTCAGGAAGATAAACAGGTGGTCTATCTTGTTCCGACGACTATTCTTGCACAACAGCATTACAATACCTTTGTTCAGAGAATGAAAGATTTTCCGGTGCGGATTGATTTGCTTTGCCGGTTTAAGACTTCGGCAGAACAAAGAAAAACCATTGAGGATTTGAAAAAAGGGTTTGTGGATATCGTAATCGGAACGCATCGATTGTTGTCAAAAGATGTGGTCTATAAAGATTTGGGAATGTTGATTGTGGATGAGGAACAGCGGTTTGGCGTGACTCATAAAGAAAAAATCAAAAAACTCAAAGAAAATGTGGATGTATTGACGCTGACGGCAACACCGATTCCGAGAACCCTGCACATGAGTCTGATTGGAATCCGTGATATGAGTGTATTAGAAGAAGCGCCGATGGATCGTATGCCGATTCAGACCTACGTAATGGAATACAACGAAGAGATGGTAAGAGAGGCGATTAACCGCGAGCTGGCAAGGGGCGGACAGGTTTATTATGTGTATAACCGTGTCAATGATATTGATGAAATCACAAATCGGATTGCAAAATTAGTGCCGGATGCAAATGTAGCCTTTGCACACGGTCAGATGCCGGAGCATCAGTTGGAAAAAATTATGTATGGATTTATCAACGGAGAAATTGATGTGCTGGTATCCACGACAATTATCGAGACCGGTCTGGATATTTCAAATGCCAATACCATGATTATTCATGATTCTGACCGGCTTGGTCTGTCCCAGCTTTATCAGCTTCGTGGTCGTGTAGGTCGTTCAAACAGGACTTCTTATGCCTTTTTAATGTATAAAAAAGATAAGATGCTAAAAGAAGTTGCCGAGAAAAGGTTGCATGCCATCCGAGAATTTACAGACCTGGGAAGTGGATTTAAGATTGCGATGCGTGATTTGGAAATTCGCGGTGCGGGAAATCTTTTAGGTGCAGAACAGCACGGGCATCTTGAAGCGGTTGGATATGATTTGTATTGTAAAATGCTCAACGAAGCGGTTCAGGAAGAAAAAGGAATTGAACAGGCAGAAGAATTTGAGACTACAATTGATTTGGATATGGATGCCTACATTCCGCCCAAATATATTCCAAATGAATATCAGAAGCTGGATATTTATAAACGGATTGCCGGAATTGAAAATGAAGAAGAATATGAAGATATGTTAGAAGAACTGATGGATCGTTTTGGAGAACCGCCGAAGGCGGTACAGAATTTGCTTGCGATTGCAAATTTGAAGGCACTTGCACACAGGGTTTATGTAAGAGAAATCAAGCAGATCAATCAGGAAGTAAAAGTAACGATGTTTGAACGTGGAAAATTAAAAACTGAGGGGATTCCTGCAATTTTAGAAAAATATAAAGACCGGATGTCTGTGCGGACAGGAAAAGAATTTTATTTCCTGATCTCCCTGAAAGGAAGAAAAGCGAAAGAGTTCTATAAGGCGCTCGACTTGGTTTTGGAAATTCTCCATGAGTTTGAGGCATTATTACCAGAAAGTTCACAAAAAATCCCTTGCCCAAAGGAACAATAAAGATTATACTTAACAAGTACACCAAAAGTACATTAAATATCGAATGGAAATGAAAATACGGGAGGAATTATGAATAAATTAGGAAGGGTTCTTGCCTGCACGACTCTTGCGGCAACATTGACAATGACAAGTTTGACTGGATGTGGAAATACATTAGATGGAACAAAGACAGTAGCGACGGTTGGAAAGGAAGAAATTACAGCCGGAACAGTGAATATGATGCTTCGTATGACACAGGCTCAGATGATGTCTTACTATTCCATGTTTGGAACGTCCACTACGGGAATGTGGGAAAATAAAGGCGATGATGGCAAAACTTATGCAGAAAGCACCAAAGATGATATCATGGACCAGCTTCATAATCTGGTACTGTTAGAACAGCATGCAAAAGATTATGATGTGACCATCACAGATGAAGAACAGAAAGAATTAAAAGCCGCAGCAGAAAAATTTATGACTGATAATGATGCGGAAACGATTGCAAAACTTTCAGTGACTCAGTCTGATATAGAAAAACTGCTTGAGTTATACAGCTATCAGACAAAGATGTATGACCCGATGACAGCTGATGTAGATACAAATGTAGAAGATAAAGAAGCACAGCAGAGTAAAATTACGTATTGCAAAGTTTCTACAGAAGCGACGAAAGATGATGAGGGAAATTCTACAGAGTTGACGGATGAAGAAAAAGCTGCAAAGAAAGACCAGGCACAGCAGGTGTTAGATAAAATAAAAGCGCAGGAAGATATTGCCGGCGCAGATGTGGACAGTCTTGCAAAAGAAGTGGATGAGTCTCTTAGTTCTTCTACAGCAACTTACAGTACAAATGAAGACGATGAAGATTCCTCTCTTGATGCTGACGTAATGAAAGCAGCAAAAGAACTGACAGAAGACGGTCAACTTGCTTCTGATGTTATCGAAGGCAGTGACGGATACTATGTAGTCCGTATGGACAGTGTTTTTGATAAAGATTCTACTCAGACCAAAAAAGACAGCATTGTAAAAGAAAGAAAAAAGACAGCTTATGATAAACTGCTTAAGGAATGGGCAAAGAAAACGAAAATCTCAGTTGATAAAAAAGTATGGAAAACAGTAACATTAACGGACGAAGATGTTTACAGCTTTAAACAGGCAGATAAATCAAGCGAGACAACCGAAAGTACGGATTCTTCAAATACAACGGAAGCAACTGAAAATACAGATAGTTCAGAAGCAGAAGAAAGCACTGAGACAACAGAAAATACAGAGGAATCCTCTGACAGCACACAGGCAGATGAAAATTCAGATGCAGGTGAAAATGCTGATACAGAAGCAACAGAAACAGCTGAATAATAAAAAAATCCGTTATCACTTTTTATAATTAGGTGATAACGGATTTTTTAACTTATAAACGACTCTGGCGGACTTTTTTTCGATAATCCCTTGGGGTCATTTTTTGTGCTTTATAAAACGCACGTGTAAAATAGTTCTGGTCATTATAACCACAGTGAAATGCGATTTCTCCGATACTCAAATCAGAAGATTCCAATAAGCGACGGCTGTTTTTCAGCCGAACCTGACTGATATGAGTATGAATGGAAATTCCGTAAGTCTCTTTGAATTTTCTGGTGAGAGAGGAACGACTGCAGAAAAACTGGGAACAGAGGTTATCAATGGTGATATGCTGTTCATAGTGTTCTTCGATGTAGCTGTGGACTTCTGAAACCAGCTCTCTTTTCGTTAACTGCATACGGTTTGTCAGAGTAATATACTGAGCGCAGATTTCCATGATTGTAACAAGGGAGTCGATTGTCTGACGGTCACTGACCGGAATCTGGGCAATCGTATCCTGCAACAATTCATAGTCATCTTTTTCCATATAAGGAAGCGCTTTTTTGAATGTCTCTTTTGCGGCTTCTTTTCCTTTATTGATGGTCTGGCCCATCATCAGATATCCGGTTAAAGTACCGAAACTATAAAGCGGGGCAACTGCCTCATATAGCCCTAAATGGCATTTATAAATGTGAAGCCGTTTTTCATCCTGTACTTTACGAAATGCCATGATATCCTGTTCTACGCAGTGTTTTCGACCTTCCGGATTTTTCTGTATCAGCGAACAGAGACAGCCGAGTTCTTTCGGGAAAGCAGCAATTTCCTGAAAATAGGTATCGTAAACACTGATACGGAAACCGGATATGTGATAAAGGTCTTTTAAAATCTTCTCGATTGAAATTGTCTGCTCCATAAAGAATTCCTCCTTAAATTTCAGTTGAACAGAGAAAATTTAGATGTATTTTGTGACAATTTGTTTCATATTATCCATTTTACGTTCCATGTCAGCAACCAGAATCATCTGAGTACGGGTGCGGTCAAGATTATGATGTTCTCTTTGGATTTTAAAGTAGGTATCTCCATTTAAATAATCAGTAAGGAAACGAATTCCACATTCGAGAGTCATCAGTTTTGCAGAAAATGGAATCAGTTCAATTTCTTCTTTCGTTAAAGAATCGCCTGCCTCAGAAAGAAAACCGGCAGTGTAAGCTTCAAAGAGCTCTAAGCTCATGGAAACTTTGGTTAAATCAATTTCATCTTCGGCAGCAGTGCTTGCACCAAAACGGATGCTGTCACCAAAATCGTATAAAACAGAACCGGGCATTACGGTATCCAAATCAATGACGCAGATTCCCTCGTTTGTGGTATTGTCCATCATAATGTTATTCAGCTTTGTATCATTATGGGTTACACGAAGTGGAAGTTTTCCGGCATTGATGGCATCAACTACTGTTTTTCCGTCGGTTTCACGTTCCAGATAAAATTCGATTTCCTGCCGTACATTTTTGGCACGACCTTTTTTATCTGCTTTTATGGCTGCTTTAAAATCTTCATAGCGGGATGGAGTGTTATGGAAATTTGGGATGATTTCATGCAGGGTGTCAGCTGGATAGTCGGCAAGCAGTTTCTGAAAATGTCCAAACGCTTTTGCGGCATTTTTGAAAATTTCAGGAGAAGAAACGGTCTGATAGCAGGTTGCATCTTCAATAAAAGTATAGCTTCTCCAGTAAATTCCTTCGCTGTCTTTAAAAAGGGAAGAGCCGGATTTTGTAGGAATAACAGTAAGGGTTCCACGATTTGGGTCTTTTCCCTGTTCAATTAATTTTTTCCTTAAGTGAGAAGTAACGCCTTCGATATTTTCCATCAATCCATAAGGGTCTTTAAAAATAGAAGTATTGATAGCCTGAAGGATGTAGCGGACAGGCGGTTTCGTTTCACGGCTGAAATAAACGGCAAATGTACTGTTGATGTGACCACAGCCAAATGGTTCCTCATAAATAAATGTACCGTTATACAGAAACTGAGGTACGATTTCATTTTTTATTTTTTCAGAGATAGACATGGTTTTCCTCCTGAGCTTTAAATTAAATTCTTATTTCTTAATTATATAAAAAAGAAAAGAAAATTCCATAGAAAACTGACTCATAAATAGCAAATATGGGAGAAAAAGATAAAAAATGCTAAAATGAAAGAG
>OGKG01002656.1_pt1 | contig 18198 bp, 19 predicted proteins | sample 1572201 | NCBI WGS metagenome assembly OGKG01 (sample SAMEA2582146, study PRJEB24529) | metagenome | biome: Human gut stool | place: China | collected 2011 | reverse complement strand
CCTCTGCCCAGACTTCCTTGGCCATGCGGAAAGCCGCCCACGCCTTGGGCCAGCCTGCATAAAATGCCGCATGGGTCAGGATCTCTGCAATCTCACGCCGGGTAATGCCGTTGTTTTTTGCTGCCGTCAGGTGATACCGGAATGAGGAATCCGTCAGTCCCTGCGCCATCAGTGCTACCACCGTCACAAGGCTACGGTCCCGGAGGGAGAGTTTATCCTCTCGGCTCCACACCTGCCCGAACAGTACCTCATCGTTAAGTTCTGCAAATTTTGGTGCAAATTCGCCCAGAGCATCCCGCCCTGCTGTCTGTTTCACTGCCATTGTTGTACCCCTGCCTTTCTGTGTAAACGCTTAGACCTGCTTTTTCCCACTGAACACCGGGAAAAAGCTGAATTCTCCGTAGTCAGCAATGTGCTCCATCTGCATGAGTGCAGCCATATCTTCCGGAGTGAGGACAAAATCTACGGCGGCATTCTCTTTCATGTGCTGTGGGTCTGCCGTTTTGGGCAGTGCTACTGTGCCAAGCTGAAGAACATAGCGGACACACAACTGTGCCGCAGATACGCCGTATTTCTTTGCCATCTGTGCAATCACAGGGTTCTTAAGTGCCTCGCCGTGGGCAATAGGTGAATAGGCCTCCACCTGAATGTGCTGCTCTCTGCAGAAATTCAGCAGATCATGATCGGTGTTGCTGATGTGGAGCAAGATTTGGTTCACCATGGGCTGTATCCGGCAATCGGACAGCAGGTTCTCCAAGTCATCCTGCAGAAAATTCGACACTCCGATGACCCGCACCTTGCCAGCCGCCTGCGCATCCTCCAGCGCACGCCAGACGGCTTTGTTCTCTGCAAAGTAGCGTTTGGTGTCCCTGAATTCGTTCCACGGCTGGGGTGCATGGATGATCATCTGGTCCAGATAGTCCAGCCCCATTTTTTCCAGCGTTTCCTCAATAGAGGCGGCTGCAGCCTCATAGGTTTTCAGTTCTGCGGCCACTTTGCTTGCGACAAACAGCTCCTCACGGGAAACGCTGCAGCTACGGATTCCCTCGCCAACGCCCTGCTCATTTTTGTAGGCCTGTGCAGTATCAATGAGACGATACCCCAGCGTAACAGCGGTGCGGACTGTCTGCGCCGCTTTGTCATCGTCAATGCACCATGTGCCAAGCCCCAGTTTGGGGATCTTCACTCCATTTTCCAGTTTGTAGGTTTCCTGTAAAATCATCTAATTTCCCTCCATTTATGCATTTTTTCCCATCTCGTAAGCCTGTGCCATGGCAGGCGTACCGCACACTGCACCCGGCTCGTAAACGCCACCTGCTACAAGGATTCCCTTTTCCACGGCACCTTCCACACAGTCTGCATAGCCCCGGAAGCAGGTCAGTGTAGTGTCCGCAGAGGCTTTTTCCTCGTCTGCCATGGTTGTGATGTAGTAGAATTCCTTGTCTTTGACCTCAAGCCACCGTGCCACGGTACGGTCGATCACTGCCTTCAACTGGGCACTGATGGAGTAGAAGTATACCGGGCTTGCCAGCACAATGACATCGGCATCGATCATCTTTTGCAGGATGTCTGCCATATCATCCTTGTGGACGCAGGCTCCGCCGTGGGTGCTGCAGTAGTAGCAGCCGGAACAGGGAGCCACCTTTTTCTCAGCGACCCGGATCTTTTCTGCCTTGTGCCCGGCATCCTGCGCTCCACGCAGAAATTCATCGCATAGAATATCAGAGTTGCCGCCCTTCCGGGGACTGCCAGACAAAATCAATACCTTCTTGCTCATAGGAACCTCCTTGACAGCGGAGTGCATCCGCATTATGATGTTGATAAAGTTTGATTTTATCATACAACTTAAATCGTACTTTAAGTCAAGGGCTTTTTGAAAAAAACGGAGGTTTCAGATGATCTATACCGTAGGTGAAATGGCACAAAAGCTGGGCGTACCTGCCTCCACCCTGCGCTACTACGACAAAGAAGGGTTACTTCCCTTTGTGGAGCGTTCCACCGGCGGCATTCGGATGTTCCGGGAAAACGACTTCGAGTGGCTGCAGGTCATCCGCTGCATGAAAAAAGCCGGAATGTCCATCAAGGATATCCGGCAGTATATTGAGCTTTCCATTCAGGGAGACGACACCATTGACACCCGGCTGGAAATGTTCCGGCATCAGCGGGAGGTACTCACCCAGCAGATTCAGCAGTTACAGCACACGCTGGAGACCGTGGAGTATAAATGCTGGTTCTATGAAGCCGCCAAAGCCGCTGGGACAGTGGATGTCCCCGGTGCGATGACCGATGCGGATGTACCCGATCAGTTCCGTGCCATCCGACAGGAGCTGCGGGGACAAAAGATGCCGAATATCGAAAGATAAGAAATGCCGTTCCAGTTGCTTTTGGAACGGCATTTCTCTTAATCTTCTAACCCATGGCTCCCGGCCACATTCTTCAAATACCCCTCCGGGTCACTATTCAGAATCAAATCCGCGTAGCCCAGCGAGTCATTGTAGATGAGATAATCCAGTTCTGACCTCTGCGCCATGGTCACATCCAGTGCATCCTCGACCCCGGTGCAGTCGATGGAAATCCTTCTCCCATCCCGGAGCAGCAGCTCCACGCAGCCGGTATCCATGTTGAAATGGCAGGCTCTTGCATCGTACTTCATGCTTGTGTCCTTTCTGCCTTACGGCACCTTTACAGTTGTGACTTTTGTTATACGGTTCTTCTGATAAGGTTTTGGACACACAGCCGTCGGGAAGGAGCCTTCATTTTGCTTTCCGAAGAAAACAAAAAATCCGAACCCTTCTCCTATCGAGAAAAGGTTCGGATTTTCATGGTTTGGTGCGGATAAGAGGACTTGAACCTCCACCGAGTTGCCCCGATTAGAACCTGAATCTAACGCGTCTGCCAATTCCGCCATATCCGCATATTCTGTTTCGTTCGTGAGCCGTGTCGCTCGGAACGATAGTTATTATACCAGATGCAACGGAAATGTCAACACCTATTTTCAAATTTTTCTGACAAATTTTTGCATGGAAATTGATGCAGTCCGTACAGCGGCTGTGGGGCGAAAAATTCATTAAAGTGTGGTACAATAAAAGCTACGCGGCGGGGCGCTTCCCGTACAATGATAAAAACGAGGGAATGCATATGGCAAACGGAATCATCTTTCTGGTGGGTGCACTGATCATGTTTTACATGGCGCTGCGCAGTGTGCGGCAGCGGCGCAGTCTCTGCACAAACGGCGAAAAAGTACAGGCACGCATCACTGGCACAGTGCAGAGCCGGGACGGCACGGCCTATGTGCTGGAGTTCACCACGGCGGGCGGCAGCCACCGGCTGCAGTACCCCAAACCCTCCCGCAGCAAGGATTTTGCCGAGGGCAGCGTGGTGACTCTGTACTACGACCCGGAAGCCCCGGAGAAAATGTATGTGGAGGGCGATAAGTCGGTGCTGGGCGCCGAGGCGCTGTACGCAGGCATCGGCGTGGCATTGCTGGTGCTGATGTTCGCACTGCTGTGAGAGGAGGAACCATAAGATGAAACTGGAACATTTTGGTATGGCAGAGCCGGGGGACTGCCGGCTGGTATTTACGGCGGATGCCGAAGAGCTTGAACGGGCCATCACGGCCGAGCAGGCTGCGCCGGACGCCCCGCAGGCCGAAGAGGACTTGTTGACGGCGGCGGTGAACCGCACCATCCTGGAGGGCTTTTCGGCCCTGTATGAGCAGATCGCGGCGGAGTACGGCGTTACGCCGGTGACCGACCCGGACTTTGAATTGCTGGCCGTGAACCGGGCCGAAGGGTTCCGGGCCGGGGCGCAGTTCTATGCCCTGCCGCCGCTGACGCTGGGCCGGTACACCGGTTTTGTGCAGGCGGTAGAGCCGCATCTCATCCGGCAGCTTACCATTGAAATGGAGATCAACCGTCATCATGGCGATGAGGAGCGTGCGGCAGATGCTGCTGGAAAGGCCGCCCTGCGTCAGCAGGTGGCCCGGGAACTCTACGCCCAGCGCTGCGTGCAGGCAAAGGCCCGCGCGGAAAAAGAAGTCATCTGGCAGCTGGGGGACGAGGTGACCGGTCCTCTGCCCAAACAGCTGGTGGGCGGCAACTACTTCGCCGAGCAGCGGCAGTTCAACCTGAGCCTGCAGGCCAACGGCATCAACTTTGATCAGTTCCTCAAGGTGCGGGGCCAGACGGTGGAAGAGTTCCGCACCTGGCTGCACACCCAGGCGGAACGCAAGCTGCGCAGCTGGCTGGGGCTGCTGCTGGTAGCGGAAGCAGAGGGCCTGCAGCCCACGGAAACCGAGGTGACGGCCGCCCTGACCGACTGGAATGAGAAACTGGACGGGGAACGCACCTTCCCGGCCAACGATGCCCGCAAGGTGCGCCAGCGCCTGATGCGTGCAAAGGCGACGGCCTTTGTGCTGGAGCATTCCACCCTGACGCCGCCCCCGGCAGAACCGGTGGTGCAGGAACTGCCTCAGAAATAAGGAAAAAAGCCGTGTTCCCACGCCGACAGATCGGCAGGGAGCACGGCTTTTAAAGGATGGGGACTAGGTTTGGGCTCAGGCTTCTTTCAGATGCAGCACACCGGCCTGCACCAGACGCTTGCGCAGCAGGGCACCCACAATGCAGGACACCACGATCTTGGCCAGATCCAGCACGATGAAGGGGTACACGCACACAGCCAGTGCATAGCCCAGGTCGCACTGCATCTGGAACACGAACCAGGCGGTACCCAGGACGTAGCAGGCGGCATCGCCCAGCACCAGACCCACGGCGGAGACCACCGGCTGGCCATTGCTTTTTTCAATGAACAGGCCGCCGATGAAAGCCAGCAGCAGGTAACCTACCAGATAGCCGCCGGTGGGGCCTGCCACCTTGGCCAAACCGGCACCGTAGCCGGAGAACACCGGAACGCCGATCAGGCCGATGGCCAGATAGATGACGACACTCAGGGTGCCGAACTTGGGGCCCAGCAGCCAGGCGGTCAGGCAGATGACAAAGTTTGCCAGCGAGATGGGAATGGCTCCGATGGGCACGGTCAGCGGGCCGAGCACGCACAGCACGGCGGCCATCACCGCAGTAACGGCCATCTGGTAAGTGGTGATTTTTTGATTTTTCATAGTAAAATTCCCCTCTGTAAAAATTTGCAAGACAGTTCTGTGCAAGAGTATAGCCTGTGAACGGACAAATGGTCAACAGAAAAGTTTGCGCAGGGTTTACAATTGACTGGAGAGGGGAGAGAACGGAAGGGAGACTGTATGGGCGGAGGACACGTTTCACGGCCAGATTTCGGTATGGCACAGCCGGACCCGGCACATCCGCTGACCGAATTCTATCTGCTGGTGCAGCAGGCTCTGGATAAGGCAGGCTGCTTTGCGCTGCCTGCCCTGTATGCCAGCCTGCAGGCCCCTGCGCGCCGGATCTACCCGGAAGAAGCGCGGGAGTATCTGCGTCTTGCGCCGCAGGCAGGGGAGGGCTTTGTCCGCCTGCAGGCGGCGGTGCAGATGCAGGTGCTGTACAGCAGCCTGCAGGTGGCAGCCGACGGTGCCCCGGCGGCGCTGCTGCTCACCGAGGAGTGCACCCGCAGCGTGACGGCGCTGCAATTGCTGCCGCCCTTTGTGTGGGAGGATCCGCTGCCGCCGCTGCCGGATGTTCCGGCGGCGCTCACTTTGCAGCTGACCGTGCAGGATGTGGAGGCCATCGACACCGACCCGGCAGCCCTGGGGCGGCGGCTGGTGGGCAGCCCGGCGGGTAAGTGCTGGCTGACCCACCCCAAGGCCGAGACCTTTCTGGCAGAGCGGGTGGCGCTGCTGCAGCGGGTCTACCGCCGCTGACTGGCCGGAAAAAGAATGAAGCAGCGAGGGAACTGCCGCAGGCGCGGCGGCTCCCTCTTTTGTTTTGCAGGGGTTCATGGTATACTAAAACCGATACGCCGCTGCGGCGGGGTGAAAAAAGTTTTGTTGCACGTTTGTGAATGATACGCAATAATCGGGACTGCTCAACCGTTTCTTGAGTGAAATGTCCCCGTGGAAAGTATTTCCACTGTGCCCGTTGAGGGCGTCAAAGGAGAGTTTGAACAATGGGACAGCTGACCAAAAACGAAGTGTTCGCGCTGGCAGTGCAGCGATACAGCGACGCCGTTTACCGCGCGGCCGTGCACAATTGCCGATGCACGGCCGATGCCGAGGATGTGGTGCAGGATGTATTTGAAAAGCTCCTGCATTACGAGGGCTGCTTTGAGAGTGAGGAGCATCTCAAGGCGTGGCTGCTGCGGGTGGCCATCAACCGCTGCCGGGATCTGACCCGTGCGGCGCACCAGAAGGATACCGAACTGGACGAGAACCTGCCCGCACCGGAACAGATGGAGGACGGCAGTGTGCTGGATGCAGTGAAGGCCCTGCCGGAGAATTACCGCAACGCCATTTACTTACACTATTATGAAGGGTACACCACGGCGGAAATCGGCCGGATGCTGAAGGTGCCCACCAACACGGTGCTGAGCTGGCTGCGGCGGGCGAGGGCGCAGTTACAGACGATGCTGAAGGAGGAGATCGAAGATGAGGTGGTATGAGTACAAGATGGAGGCGGATGACCTCCACGCCCCGGAAGATCTGAAGGCAAAGCTGCTGGCCATGGCCGACACCCTGCCCGAAGAGGAAAAGAACCGCCCGATGATGCCGGCGCAGGCAGACAACACGGCTGTCGTGCGCCCGCAGGAACCGCCCAAAAAGGTAAAGCTCATCCATTTCCCTGCAAAGCAGGTGGGCGCGCTGGCCGCCTGTCTGGCCGTGTGCGTGGTGGGCTACAACGTGCTGGGCACCGGAATGCTGGACATCGGTGCAAAGAGCAGCAACATGGCTCTGTATTCGGCCAATAGTTCCGCAGCTTCCACCGCAGGTGGCTTTACCACCCAGCAGGCCATGCTGGACGCCCCGGAAGCGGCTACCTACAGTCTGGACGCCGGTGCGACGGACCGCATGAATGTGGGTACAGATGTCCTTTCGGAGAACGACGCTGCTGCCGCCGAGGACCGGCAGGCCAGCACCAGCCCCAAGATCATCTACACCGCCAACCTGACCCTGGAAAGTAAGGACTACGACACGGCCCGCGCGGCACTGGATGCTGCCCTGAATGACGCAGGCGGGTATCTGGAATCCAGCAGTGAATATTCAGACGTCGGGTCCAGCCGCAGCGTCAACCTGACCTTCCGTGTGCCGGAAGAAAATTACCAGAGCTTTCTGGATGCTGTGGCGCAGGCGGGCAATGTGACCTACAAGAGCCAGCAGGCCGACGATGTGACCACCCAGTACATGGACGTGGAAACGCGGCTGGCCAATCTGGAAGCCCAGCGCACCCGTCTGCAGGAGCTGCAGGCCCAGGCCGACAATCTGTCCGACCTGCTGCAGATCGAGACCAGCCTGACCGACGTGCAGTCCCAGATCGAGAGCTGGCAGAGCCAGCTGGACTGGTACAGCAATCAGGTGCAGCAGTGCACCGTGTACGTCAACCTGAGCGAGGTGCAGAACTACACCCCCACCGATGAAAGCTTCCTGGGCAGCGTCGGTGCAGCCTTTGCACAGGGCTGGTCCAATTTTGTAAACGGCCTGCAGCAGCTGGCCGTCTGGCTGGCCGGTGCCTGGCCGGTGGTGCTGGTGGTCGCGGCCGCCGCCGCAGGCTTTGCCGTCTGGCGCAAAAAGCGGAAAAAGTAAGGGCGGCAAGCCCCTCCTGCACAAAATTCAAAATTTTTGGGAAAAGGGGTTGACATTGTTCCCACCCTGTGGTATTATACTTGAGCAGTCAGCGAACAGCTGATGAGCGAAAAGTAAATATCGCGGGGTGGAGCAGTCTGGTAGCTCGTCGGGCTCATAACCCGAAGGTCGTTGGTTCAAATCCGGCCCCCGCAACCACCAAGCGTTCTGAGATTTCTCAGAACGCTTTTTTGTTGTGTTTTACGGCAAAAGGATCCCCCGGTCCACGCTGCAGGCGGACCGGGGGATCCTTTTGCCTTATAAATGTTCTGCCAGTTCAAACATGGCGCGCACGCTGGCGCGGCTGCGCTCCCGGCGGGAAATGAGCAGAAAGCTGAAGCTCCACTGCGGGCCGTCGATGGGCACGCTGCACAGGTCCGGGCGCAGGTATTTGGGCGCGGAAGAGGGCAGCAGGCCGATGCCCACCCCGGCGCTGGCCAGCAGGAACAGCTCCTCCAGCGTCCGGGTGTGAAGGACCGGGTTTCCTTTCAGACCCAGCTGATTGTAGTACTGGCGCAGCAGCTCCTCGGTGTTGCCCTGGGGGTCCTCCTGAGTCAGGATCAGCGTTTCGCCCTGAAGCTGCTGCGGCGCGATCTTTTCCGCTCCGGCAAGGGGGTGGCCGGTCGGCAGCAGCCAGGTGGCGTGCACCTGCTGCAGGATGATGCTGTCCAGCCCCTCCAGATCGGGCAGGTCAAAATCCATGGCGACCAGCAGGTCGATCTTCCGGTCCACCAGCTGGCTGACCAGCTGCTGCCGGGAGCCGGCCACGGTGGAAAGCTGCACTTCCGGGTGCAGGCTGTGATACTGACGGAGCAATTGGGAGATGGCGTGCTGCTCCAGGATGGTGGGGATGCCCAGGGTCAGGTGGGTCTGCTGCTCCTGGGCGATGGTCTGGGTCCGGGTCACGACCTCTTCCAGCCGGGCCGTGAGCTCGTTGACCTGCTGGAAGAAATACTCCCCGGCCAGCGTCAGCTTGACATGGGCTGTGTCGCGCTCCAGCAGGGTGACATGCAGCTCCTCTTCCAACGCGCAGATCTGGCGGCTGATGGCCGTCTGGGACACAAAGCAGGCCCGCGCTGCCTTGGTAAAGCTGCCGGAGCGGGCTACCCGCTGAAAGTACATGATCTGCTGCAATGTCATACGCTTTTTCTCCTGCCTGCATCAAAAATTGTGAAACCTTGCCAAGAGTATAACAAATTTCTTGTGCAAACTCAACCACCTTATGCGTCTAAGTTATAAGCGGGCAAATTATTGGTGTTTCAAATCTTTGCCGAAACCTGTTAAACTTGTAACAAGAGCGCTGGGCCTACACAAGACCGGTGCAAAAGAAGAAAAGAGGTAACCAAATGAAGAGCAAGATCTCTCGCCGCAGCTTCCTGCGCAACATTGCTGCCGCTGGCAGCGGTGCCGCTGCGCTGGGTCTGCTGGCAGGCTGCAGTTCCAGCAGCACCGCCGCATCCTCCGGCAGCACCGCAGCCGCTGAGGACAAGTACACCCCGGGCACCTATTCTGCCTCCAAGACCATCTCCTACTCCGAGATCGGTGTCTCCATGACCTTTGATGCCAACAGCATCACCGCCTGCGAGATCACTTCTTCCGGTGAGCAGGACCTGCTGACCGACGACAAAAAGACTGCCATGGCCAAGGCCATCGTGGAGGGCCAGAGCGCCGATGTGGACGCTGTGACCAGCTGCACGCTGGTGGCCTCCGTGGGCGCCATCCAGGAGTGCGTAGCCGACTGTATCGCACAGGCTACCGGCACTGAGGTGGAAAAGCCTGAGACGACCGAAGTGACCGGCCGTGTGCCCGGCTACTGCGGCCCCGGCGACTGGCTGGGTGAGGCTCCGGCTGACCCCGACAAGTACGAGGAGGCAGGCACCTATGATGTGATCGTTGTGGGCGGTGGCCATGCCGGCGTCGGCGCAGCCTTTGGCGCTGTGGATGAGGGCGCTACCGTGGCGGTCATTGAAAAGCAGGCATGGGGCAACTTCGTGGATCTGGACGGCTCCGGCTCCAACATGGGCGGCTGGTACGGCGAGGACATCGGCCACGTCAACTCCAAGCTGCTGATCGAGCGCGGCTACGGCCCCTTCGATACCGGTGCCATCACCTCCGAGTTCTGCAAGCGTGCCGCAGGCCGTGTGAACCCCGAGATCATCAAGAACTTCGTGCAGTATTCCGGCCAGATGTTCGACCGCTATGAGGAGATTTACGACTCCTATGAGGAAGAGCGCAAGGCCAACGACAGCGATGTGTATCTGGCCGATACCGCTGTCATCGTGCCCAAGGCCACCGGCGACGGCAAGACCGGCGACCAGTGGGTGGACGGCGAGCCCGCAGGCGGTGCCGGTCACTACGACATGAGCGATATGTTCAAGTACCCGCTGTGCAACACCCAGGCAGCCTACGGCCAGCAGAAGGCCAGCTACCCCATCAGCTGCGGCGGTTACCTGACCTGGCCCTGCAATGCCCAGTTCTACGGCTATCAGGGCAACAACATCGAGTACATCCACAAGTACATCGTCAAGTATGTGCAGGAGACCCCCAACTGTGCCTGGGACTTTGAGCGCGAGGGCATCAAGCTCATCCAGGACGACAGCGGCAAGGTCACCGGCGTGTACGCTAAGGGCGCAGACGGCACCTACTACCGCTACAACTGCAACAAGGGCGTCATCCTGTGCGCAGGCGACTTCATCGGCAACCCCGAGATGTGCTGGGCGCTGCTGAACGAGGGCATGGAGTGGGCTGAGCGCAGCGGCGCGACCGCTGACAGCTGGGCCTCTGCAGGCACCCGCAACGGCCAGGGCCACAAGATGGCCTGCTGGGCAGGCGGCATGATCGAGCCCACCCCCCGTGGCTGGATGGCCATCGGCGGCGGCGCTTCCGGCCCCTGGGGCACCGCTCCCATGCTGATGCTGAACAGCCGCGGCAAGCGCTTCATGAACGAGGGCGCCATTGCGCAGATGCAGGCCACCTGCCTGCGTCAGCCCGCCGGTCTGGCCTGCTACGTCACCGACGCCAACTGGGCCAAGACCCTGAAGGCTGCTCCGCTGGACCACGGCGCACCCAACTTTGGCATGCAGGACTACTGGGATAAGATCGAGCAGGACATGAACAACACCGTGTCCGGTCAGGCCAACACCATTACCATTGCAAACCTGGCCGAGCGCACCCAGATGGCCGGCACCATTTACCGTGCCGACACCCTGGACGAGCTGGCAGATCTGCTGGGCTACAAGGGCGCTGCCAAGCAGAACTTCCTGGACAGCATCGCACACTACAACGAGCTGTGCTATGCAGGCGTGGACAGTGACTACGGCAAGGATGCACCGTATATGGTGCCCATCGACACTGCTCCGTTCTTCGGCGGCACCAGCTCCACCGGCCACTCCTCCAACCCGATGATGGTCACCATGAGCGGTGTCATCACCGACGAGACCCAGAACGTCCTGAACAAGGACTGGGAGCCCATCGAGGGCCTGTATGTGGCGGGCAACTGCCTGGGCGGTCGTTACGGCTTTGGCTACAGCACTCCGTTCGCCGGCAACTCGGTCGGTATGGCCATGACCCACGGCTGGACCGCAGGCCATCAGGTGGCTTCCGACAAGAAGTTCCTGGGTGAGCCCGTGGAGGCCATGGAGGCACCCGCAGGCGGCCCCGGCGGTCCCGGCGGCCCCGGCGGTCCCGGCGGCCCCGGCGGTCACCACTGATCTCTTCTGACGCGTTTCTTTTTCTTCTTCTCTGGGGAAGCCCCGTTACAGGGCTTCCCCTTTTGCATGAATGCGTGTATACTTTATAAAAAACGACAAGGAGCATCACCATGGCAAAACCGCTCGTGCTTGACCTGCACATCCCTTACTGCATCCGCCCGGAAAACTACCTCGCGCACTTCAACGCGGTGGGCTCCAATGCGGAAAAAAACGCCTATATGGACGCCCTCAAGCGGGAGGTGCTCTCCTATGAGGGAGAACTGGACGGTTACGAGATCCGGGCCGTGCACCTCAGCGGTGGCAGCGCCAGCGTGATGGCTCCGGACCTGCTGGGCGATGTGTTGCGCACGGTGCGCACCCATCTGCCGGTGGCGCAGGGGGCAGAGGTCAGCTACGACTCGCTGCCCGTCACCATCGGCACGCCGTCCCTCACGGGCATCGTGTCCGGCCACCCCAACCGCACCGAACTGATGATGCGCTCGGACAACGACGCCGAGCTGAAGGCGCTGGGCTGCACCCACAACGCGCAGCATATCCGCAACGCCATGCTGTTTCTGGCAAAGTTCCACCTGAACAATGTGGGCCTGACCCTGAACTACGGCATCCCGGGGCAGACGATGCAGAGCTGGCACAACAGCCTGCACGCGGCGGTCATCATGCAGGCCGGGCACATCACGGCAGAGCCGCTGGCCGTGACCGACGCCGAGGGCATGCCCAACGCGGCGGAGCGGTTCGAGATGTTCCGCTATGCCTGCGAGTACCTGCCGGAGAACGGCTACAAGATGTATGCTGCCGGGTGCTTTGCCCGCCCCGGCTACGAGTACCGCGCCCGTGCCATGGAGTGGAACGGGGATGACGTCATCGGCATGGGCGTCAACGGCGGTTCGGTGTACGACGGCTATGCCGTGCGCAACACCAACAATCTCAAGCTCTATATCAAGAATGCCGGTGACTTTGAAAAGCTCACGGCGCAGGCCGCGCAGCTGGACGAGAACGCGCGGATGCTGCGCTACCTGCGGGGCCGCATGAAGCTGAACGACGGCGTGGTGGAGCCGCTGTTCCGGGAGCGGTTCGGGCAGGAACTGCCGCAGGAATTTTCCACCCTGCTGGATAAGGCGGTGGAAAACGGCCTGGCCCAGCGCACGTCCGACGGCTGGATGCCTACCCTGGAAGGACTGTTCCGGGGCGAGGTACTGTAACACAAAAAGCGGGAGCTGTCTCATGGGAGAGACGGCTCCCGTTTTTTGTATGCCAAAAGTCCCCACGGCGGGCCGATTTGTGGTATACTGGTAGAAAACAGTGACCCGCGAAGGAGAAAAGAATGCAATACAAACTTCTGGTAAGCGATTTTGACAATACACTGGTGCCCTTTGGGGAGCCGAAGCCCCGCCCGGCGGTGGTAAAGGCCGTGAAAAAACTGCAGGCCGCCGGGGTGAAATTTGCGCTGAGCACCGGCCGCGCCTATCCTTGCGTGCACAGGGAGCAGCTGGGCGGCATCCGGCCGGATTACATCGTTACCTGCAACGGTGCCTGTGTGACCGACAGCAAGGGCACTGTGGTGACGGAACATCCACTCACCAACGAGGAAATGTACGCGTTGGTGGATTTCTGCGAGGATTACAACTACCCACTGCAGTTCAATTTCCGGGATGCCTGCTATGTGTACTGCGAGTACGAGGCCCTGCGCAACAACTACGCAAAGATGGGCAGCAGCGGCCTGACCTGCGTGGACGGCGAGGACCAGGACCGGCACCTCATCGACATGCCGCATTCGGCGTTTGCCGCGGTGCCGCCGGAACATGTGGCAGACTTCATGGAAAAATATGGCCATCTGAACCTGAACTGGATGCAGGTAGGCGCGAAAAACGCCGACGGCTATGGCTTCTACGACATCGTGCGCGGCGGCATGGACAAGGGTGTGGGCCTGACCGACCTGTGTGCCCGGCTGGACCTGCCGCTGGAAGAGACGGTGGCGGCGGGAGACTCGGCCAACGACCTGAGCATGCTGCGCACGGCCGGCCTGGGCGTGTGCATGGACAATGGAACCGAGGATGCAAAGGCCGCTGCTGACCGGATCATCGGTGATGTGCGGGAGGACGGCCTGGCGGCGCTGATCGAGGAACTCTGGTTTGATGGCCCGAAAGCAGAGCCCTCCGGCCGGGACCTGGGCTCGGCCTGGGCACAGATCGAAAGTGCAGGCGGCCAATGAGCTTTGCGCCGGTGTACAATGAGCATAGCCGGGCGCTGATCCTGGGCACCTGGCCCAGCCCCAAAAGCCGGGAGATGGCCTTTTATTACGGCCACCCGCAGAACCGCTTCTGGCCGATGATGGCCGCCCTGACCGGGGAGCCGGTGCCGAAGCGGGAGGACATCGAAGCAAAAAAGCAGATCATCCTGCGCCATGGGTTGGCCCTGTGGGACACGCTGGAAAGCTGCACCATCACCGGGGCGTCGGATGCATCCATCCGGGACGTGGTGCCCAACGACATCGCCGCTCTGCTGCAGAGGGTGCCCATTGAGGCGGTGTTCTGCAACGGGGCCACGGCCTATCACATTTATACAAAGTATCTGCAGCCGGTCACCGGCCTTGCGGCGGTCAAACTGCCCAGCACCAGCCCGGCCAATGCGGCCTGCCGCCCGGAGATGCTGCGGCAGGTGTGGGGCACGGCGCTGGCAGACTGGATCGCCAAATAATTGCCAAGCTGTAAATTCTTCATGAATCCGCTTGCGTTTTTCGCAAAGGGTTGTATTATGGGTACTATAAGGGGCACCTGCCCCGGAAAAGGAGAACGACCATGAGCAAGATCATCCGCACCCGGAAGCCCAGTGTCCTGCCGTACTACGCGGCGGCGCTGGTGTTCGTGGTGCTGTGCGCGGTGCTGCCGGTGTACCGGCTGTGGGCCCTTGCGGCGGCGCTGGCAGCCGCTGCGGCGGCATTCCTGGCGGCCAAAAAGGTCTGCCCGCCCCGTGTGGTGGAAACCGAGGTGCCCTTCCACACGGGTGTGGAGGACGTGGACGCCATGCTGGCAGACATCCAGCAGAAGCTGGACACTCTGCACAGCCTGAACGAATCCCTGCCCGACCCGCAGCTGTCCGCCGCCATGACCCGCATGGAAAAGGCCGGACGCTCCATTGTGGAAGTGGTGGAGGCCAACCCCGCCAAGGCAAAGCAGGTGCGCCGCTTTGCCAACTACTATCTGCCGGACGCCGTGAATGTGCTGCAGCAGTATGCGCAGCTGGCCCGGCAGGGGGTGCGCGGCGAGAACGCTGCCGCCATCCGTGCCGAGGTGGAGCACAATGCGTCCTCCATTGCTACGGCCTTTGAAAATCAGCTGGATGCACTGTACGCCGCAGAAAGCATGGACCTGTCGGCAGACCTGACCGTGCTGCAGAACATGCTCAAAGGGCAGGGACTGAGTAAATAAACGGATATACTGGAAAGGAAGGAATCTCCTATGGCAGACAACACGTTCAACTTTGACCTCGACGCACCCGCTGTGCCTACCCTGACGCTGGACCCGGCTCCGGCACAGGAGCAGGCCCAGCCCAAACAGCCGGAACCCGCCGCTGCCCCCGAGGCACAGGTCAAGCTCAGCCCGGAAGAGCAGGCCATGGTGGATCAGTTCGCGGAGAAGATCGACATCACCAACAGCCAGCAGGTGCTGCAGTACGGCTCCGCCTGCCAGAAGAAGATCGGTGACTTCTCCGAAGCAGCTCTTTCCAAGGTGTCCACCAAGGACCTGGGCGAAGTGGGCAATATGATCACCGACCTGATCGGCGAGCTGAAGAGCTTTGACGCAGGCGAAGAGCAGCAGAAGGGCATTCTGGGCTTCTTCAAGAAAAAGGGCGACCAGCTCGACGCCCTCAAGACCAAGTACAACAAGGCCGAGACCAACGTGGAGAATATCCAGGGCATGCTGGAGGCCCATCAGGTGCAGCTGCTCAAGGACATCGCCATGCTGGACAAGATGTATGACCTGAACATGGCCTACTTCAAGGAGCTCAGCATGTACATTCTGGCCGGTAAAAAGAAGCTGGCCGAGGTGCGTGCAGGGGAGCTGCAGCAGGCCATGGACAAGGCCAAGGCCTCCGGCCTGCCGGAGGACGCCCAGGCGGCCCGCGACCTGGCCGACCAGTGCGAACGCTTTGAAAAGAAGCTGTACGATCTGGAGCTTACCCGCAACATCAGCCTGCAGATGGGCCCCCAGATCCGCCTGCTGCAGAACAACAACACCATGATGGCCGAGAAGATCCAGTCCACCATCGTGAACACCATCCCCCTGTGGAAGAACCAGATGGTGCTGGCCCTGGGCCTGGCCCACAGCCAGCAGGCCATGCAGGCCGAGCGTGCCGTCACCGACATGACCAACGACCTGCTCAAGAAGAACGCCGAGGCGCTCAAGCTGGGCACCATCGAGACGGCCAAGGAGTCCCAGCGCGGCGTGGTGGACATCGAGACCCTGCAGCAGACCAACAAGAGCCTGATCGACACGCTGGACGAGCTGAACAAGATCCAGAGCGAAGGCCGCGCAAAGCGCGCCGCTGCCGAGCAGGAGCTGAACCGCATCGAAGACGAACTGAAAGCAAAAATGATGGAGATCCGGAGCTGAAATGGCAAACGCAGATTTTTCCAAGAAGCAGCAGAACCCCGGCGGCTTTGACGCCGGGAGTTACCGCGAACAGAAAAAGCCGGAAGAGACGGTGCGCCTGACCCCGGCACAGCAGAAGCTGGCCGCGCTGGAAGCAAAACTGCCCGGTGCCCTGCGCACGCAGGCAGCGGCGCTGGCGTTGAGCGTGGTGGTGATGCTGGCGGCCTTCTTCGGCTTCGGCGGGGCAAAGCTCCGCACAAAGTACAATAAAGCAAGGCAGTGGTTCACGGTGGGCGTGGCTGCCGACAACGGCTACAACCTCAACGAAGAGCTGAATACCCGTGCCAACACGGCGGCAAACGTTATTACCACCGGCAGCAATACGCTGGGGGCCGACAATGCTGAAGTACAGACCGCGCAGGCGGCGCTGAATGACTTTTCAGCCTGTCTGGACGCCGTGCAGTCTGGCGGAAAGAGTCAGGCGTTGACCTCCCTGAGCTACTACAACGGCAGTTCCATGCACGCGCTGTATCAGGCCAACGAGACGCTGGGCAAGGCCATCGACCAGCTCTATGCCAAACTGCAGGAGCAGGCCGCCGACCCCATGAAGATGGGTGCCGTGCAGGGCCAGTACGGCCAGTTCAACAGCGCCAATACCATCATCGGCAGCCTGAAGTACAACGAAGCCGTTTACGACTACCAGAAAGAGACCGGCGGCTTCCCGGCCAATGTGCTGGGCGGCCTTGCCGGAATAAAGGAGGTTGAACCCTTCGCATGAAAAACGTTGCAAAACGCATCAGCGCCCTTGCGCTGGTATTTGTAGTGAGCCTTGCGGCACTGTGCCCGGCGGTGTTTGCCGCTTCGGCCAGCCTGCCGGATCTGCCTGCCGGTCAATGCGTGGTGGATGATGCAGGCGTGCTGAGCAGCTCTACCGTGCAGACCGTTACCGACCTGAACGGTAAGCTGGAAGCAAACTGCAGCGGCGCGCAAATCGGCGTGCTGACGGTGCAGTACACCGGCAGTCTTTCTACCGAGGATTACGCTGTGCAGGCTGCCAATGCATGGGGCATCGGCTCATCGTCGGAAAATAACGGTGTGCTGATCCTGCTGGTGATGGAGTCGCCTTACTATGAGGACGGCGACTACTATATTGTCACCGGTGACGGCTTCCGTAACACTATGATGGAAAGTCAGGCCAGCGCCATTGCCCAGACCATGGAGGATGACTTCGTGAACCGGGATTACGACGCGGCCGTAGTGACCTGCGCCAACAATGTGGCCGACACCATTGCACAGGTGTACGGCGTGAGCCTGAACGGCGGTTCTGCAGAGCCGGCAGACGACGACATGAGCTTCGGCGAAGTGATTTCTACCCTCGTGATGCTGTTTGTGACCCTGCTGATCTTTGTATGGGTGCTGGCGCTGGTGTTCCGCTTCCTTATTGCACCCATCGGGCGGGCGTTCGGCTGCAGCTGGGGCCCCTTTGCGGCAGGCTATATGGCGGGTTCGGCTCGTCGGCGTCGCCGCGGCCCGCCGCCTCCTCCGGGCCCCGGATTCGGCCCTGGCTATGGTCCTGGCTACGGCCCGGGTCCCCGCAATGATCCGCCCCGCCCGCCGCGCAACAACCGGCGGCCGCCCCGTCCCCCCACGGGCGGCGGATTCGGCGGCATGAGCGGCGGCTCCTTCGGAGGCGGCAGCTTTGGCGGCGGCCACTCCGGCGGCGGTTCCTTCGGCGGCATGGGAGGCGGCAGCTTCCATGGCGGCGGCGGTGGACGCGGCCGTTAAAATCAGATAGAACACGGAGAGCTGCTGTGGGCGATGTGCCTGCAGCAGTTCTTTTTATCTGCTTTTATCGTGAAGGAAATTCATTTGACAAAACAATGCTGTTAACCTATACTGAAAAACATGCTACGAACATAAAAAAGCCCTGATGCAGGGCGCAGGAAATAGAAAACGGATAGAGGGAGAATGACCGCCATGCTGACTCTGGATAAGATCTACCACGCCGCCTTCGTTCTGAAGGATGTTGCCCGTAAAACCGACCTCATCGAGGCACCCAAGCTTTCCAAGGACTGCCAGCTCTACCTGAAAACAGAGAATCTGCAGGCCACCGGCAGCTTCAAGGTGCGCGGTGCTTACTATAAGATCAGCCAGC
>OGKG01002639.1_pt1 | contig 18271 bp, 18 predicted proteins | sample 1572201 | NCBI WGS metagenome assembly OGKG01 (sample SAMEA2582146, study PRJEB24529) | metagenome | biome: Human gut stool | place: China | collected 2011 | reverse complement strand
TATCTTCCATTCCGAACTTCTTGAACAGCTTAATAGCCTCTGATGTCTTCATTCCTTGCTTCTTAATAGGCAGGTTTTTCTTAACATCAGCTCTCATAACTTCTTTTACTTTATTAAGAAATTCTTCTGTAATCTCAAAATCACCCTTTATATCGCAATAAAGACCTTTGCTAAGAGAGAATTCAACTGTAACTCTCTTGATTTTATTATCTGTATCAAGCTTATGTATTGCATTGAGCATTAAAAGAAGTACGCTTCTTTTATACGCCTCATTACCCATAGTTTCTCCTACAGTAATAAATTCCACCTTTTCATCCGTTATATCCATATCTGATATCTCTGTAAGCTTGCCGTTGACATTAGCAAGAATAATATCATATTTGTAATCTTTTGCGGCTTCTGCTGCCATCTGTGATAAAAGCATTTATTGCTCCTTCCATCTTCCTAACGCCTTATTAATAACAGCAATATCTTCATCAATAGCCTTGATTCTATTCTTCACAGACACTGACTGTTCTTTATTAAGAAGATTATCTCTAATATTATTACAACTCATAAGTTCTTTATTAAGATACTCATAAAGCACTTCTGACTTATTATCAAGAAGGTATTTTCCATATCTTAATTCTTCCTCAGTGTAAGCTGTAATCTTCTTTTCATTATTATTCTTTTCATTATTATTCTGATTATCATTTTTATAAATGTCATCTGCATCAACAACATTTTTATTAAAATGCTGTTCATATGGCGTGTTGTATACACAGTCAAATATAAAGTAATATTTTCCGTCTTCTAATAGAATATGTTCTGACTTAATATCTATGCCAGCTTCTAAAAGATATGCACGGAAATCCCTTAATTCTGACTGTGCAGATAAGACAAGCTGGGTATTATACCCAAGCTTGTCTATACCTGCCTGTAATATACTCTTCATAAGCTTTCCGCCCATACCGCATATAGTTACTGTATCAACGTCACCTTTATTAATACCTTTAAGCCCGTCACAAAGCTGTGTAGTTATCTTATCTGAAAGTCCATATTCATCAATGTGCAGCTGTGCACGTCTTAATGGTTCTTTTCTTACATCACATGCATATACTTTATTACTTATTCCATTCTGGACAAGATATATTGGAAGATATGCATGATCTGTGCCGATATCTGCTACTCTTGCACCTTTATTAACAAGGCTTGCAGCACATTTTAATCTCTCAGATATATTAATAATATTGTTCATACATTTTCCTTGTTATCTTATTGGTTAATTAGTCAAGATAATCCTTAAGCTTGCGACTTCTGCTTGGATGTCTTAACTTTCTTAATGCCTTGGCTTCAATCTGTCTGATACGCTCTCTTGTAACATTGAACTCTTTACCAACTTCTTCAAGAGTTCTTGCCCTTCCATCGTCCATACCAAAACGAAGTCTTAATACCTTCTGTTCTCTGTCTGTAAGTGTTCCAAGAACTTCTACAAGCTGTTCCTTAAGAAGTGTTGAAGCTGCGGCTTCTGCTGGAACCGGAACATTATCGTCCTGGATAAAGTCACCAAGGTGGCTGTCTTCCTCTTCACCGATAGGTGTTTCAAGTGAAACCGGCTCTTGTGAAATCTTCTGGATTTCCCTTACTCTCTCAACAGGAATATCCATAGTCTCTGCTATCTCCTCTGGAGATGGTTCTCTTCCTAATTCCTGTAAAAGCTGTCTTTGTACTCTTACAAGCTTGTTAATAGTTTCTACCATATGAACTGGAATACGGATTGTTCTTGCCTGGTCAGCAATAGCTCTTGTGATAGCCTGTCTTATCCACCATGTAGCATATGTTGAGAACTTATATCCCTTACGGTAATCGAACTTTTCAACAGCCTTAATAAGACCGAGGTTACCTTCCTGAATAAGGTCAAGGAACTGCATTCCTCTTCCGACATAACGTTTTGCAATACTTACAACAAGACGTAAGTTAGCCTCGGCAAGTCTTTTCTTAGCTTCCTCATCACCCTGTTCCATTCTCTTAGCGTACTCAATCTCTTCCTCTGCACTTAAAAGTGGGACTTTACCAATCTCTTTTAAGTACATTCTTACAGGGTCTTCAAGGCCAATACCATCTGGCACAGATAAATCGATTTTTTCAATATCTATATCATCCTCATCATCAAGAAGGATATCGTCCTCCTCAACTTCATCATCATTCATCTTAACATCTACATTACAAGCTTCAAGGAATTCAAATACCTTTTCCATTTTATCTGCTTCAAAATCAGTATCCTGAAAATAGTTCATAATTTCCTTATAATCAAGGACATTCTTTTTCTTCTTGGCTATTGCAAGTATTCCCCTGCATTTTTCCATAAATTTTTCCTGAATAGCCTGTGCTTTTTCTTCTTCTGTAAGTTCAGCTTCTGCACCTTCCTTGCCTTTTCTTGGCTTCTTGGCTGTGCTCTTAGCACTATCTTCGTCTGATTTCTTCTTTCTTGTTGCTTTTTTAGTTTCTTTTACTTCTTCTTCGATTAAGTTTTCTTTCTTATCTGCCATTACAATGGTCCACCTTTCGCATATATTACAAATTAATATGAATATTATTAAGCTTCATCTGCTGATTGATAATGTCCTGCATAGCTCTTGCATCTGTAGCATTATCAAGCTTAGTATCAAGACTATTCTTCTTGACCTTTATAACTGTATCATTAAGCGTCTTCTCCCTCTCAAGCTTGTTAAGGGAGTCACTTAATTCTGCACTAAACATAGCCGCTATTTCATTGTGCATACTTGTATCCATATATGAACTGATAATCGCCGCAGGATTAATCTGCCCACTCTCGTATTGTTCATATATCTTAGCTGCCACATCTTTAAATACCGGATCTACAAAATCATCAGGACTTATAAACTTACTGACCTTCTCATAAATGTCACCATCTTCAATCATCCACGTCAGCAAAATCTTCTCTGCCTGTCTTACGCCATTTTCGCGTTTCTTCCTTATAGGAGTATTCTCCTTAGCCGTATATGTGTCGTGCTTTGCCATAATGCCTTCATTGCTTCCAAGCCTTATGACCATATCCCTCATTCCGTCTTCCGGAATCATATACTGCCTGCACACCGCCTTAAGATAATTCTCCCTCTCAAGCTTTTCCTTAAATACAACAAGCCTGGAAGCTACTTCTTTCTCAAATGACGTTTCGCCCTCAGGATCACTTCTGTTATAATTCTTCTCTATTATTCCAATTTCATACATAAAGCTGTTCTGTGCCTTATTAATTCTATCCTGAAAGCTTTCTGTACCTAATGCCTTGATGAATTCATCAGGGTCTTTATACGGCCGCATATTAATAACTCTTGTGGACAAACCTGCTTCTTTAAGTATCGGAATTGCCCTTAATGCAGCTTTCACACCTGCCTCATCACTATCGTAAGTTATAAGCACATTGTCAGTATATCTTTTCATAAGCCGTGCGTGTCCCGGTGTCAACGCTGTTCCAAGCGATGCTACCGCCTGTGTAAATCCTGCCTGATGAAGGGATATTACATCCATATAGCCCTCACATATTATAAGGTTATTCTTTCTTGCTGTTCTTGCCGCATTCAGCCCATACAAATTCCTGCTTTTATCAAACAGCTTGGTCTCTGGCGAATTAAGATACTTAGGTTTCGCATCTCCCATTACTCTTCCGCCAAAGCCTATAACCTTATTATTAATATCCATTATAGGGAATATTACCCTGTTCCAGAACTTATCCCTCACACCTTTTTCGTATGTAAAAAGACCCGATTCTTTTAGAATCCCATCATCATAACCTTTATCCTTTAACATACGATACAGCTCACCCGTTGACTGCGGTGCATATCCCAGTCCAAAGCTGTTGATAGTCTTATCTGACAGACCTCTCTTTACAAGGTAATCAAGCCCTGACTTTCCAGCTTCTGACTTTAACTGATGATAATAATAAGTCGCCGCTATTTTATTAATCTCTAAAAGCCTTGTCTTTATATCCCTGTCTTTTCTATCCTCTGTAGAGTAATCTGTCTCAGGAAGCTCCATTCCTGCACGTTCTCCAAGCATTTTTACTGCTTCTGGAAATGTATAATTCTCATATTCCATTACAAATGTTATTACATTTCCTCCAACTCCACAGCCAAAGCAGTGATACATCTGCTTCGTGCCAGACACAGAAAATGATGGCGACTTCTCATTATGGAATGGACAAAGCCCAACATATGAACTTCCATTTTTCTTTAGTTTTATATATCCTGAAATAACATCAACTATATCATTTCTTGATATTACCTCTTCTATTACTTCACTTGAATACATTATTAACTCTTCTTTCCAGCCTTTCCAAGATATGAAAGCAAATATATTATTATGCCCGAAAGCACTTGTTATTACTTGCAGATACATTTTCTGCGCATCAGCCTTTCCAGGCCTTAGGAACAAATATATTCTCAAACTTGCTTATAGAATACTGGTCACTCATTCCTGCTATATAATCGCATACAACACGCTCTGGCTTCTCGCCTCTTTCATATATGAAGCGTTTGTAATTGTCAGGAAGTTCCTCAATATTAGCAATATAATAATTATAAAGTTCTGTTATAAGCTTGCACACCTTAATCTCCTCGCTCTTTGCAGCTGGATTGGTATACAATTTGTCAAACATAAACTGTCTTAAATCTGTCATCGCCTTATGTACTGTATCAGACATTATAATATCATCCTTGTCAATACTGCACTTTATTATATCGCTTATAAGTGTATTAAGCCTGCTCTTGGTAGTTGTTCCTAACACATCTGTATATTCCTTAGGTATATAGTCCTCGGAAAATATTCTTGCCCTTATTGCATCATCTATGTCGTGATTGATGTATGCAATCTTATCTGAAAGCCTTACTACTTTTCCTTCAAGCGTCGACGGATGTCCTGCTGTTCTATGATTAACAATACCATCTCTTACTTCCCATGTAAGATTAAGTCCTGCTCCATCTTTTTCTAAGAATTCAACAACTCTTATACTCTGTCTGTAATGGCTGAACCCTAACGGACATATCTCATTAAGTGTTCTTTCGCCCGCGTGTCCAAATGGCGTATGCCCCAGATCGTGTCCCAGTGCAATAGCTTCTGTCAAATCCTCGTTAAGTCTTAACGCTCTTGAAATGCTTCTTGCTATCTGGGCAACCTCCAACGTATGTGTAAGTCTTGTCCTGTAATGATCTCCCTCTGGTGCAAGAAATACCTGTGTCTTATGCTTCAGTCTTCTAAATGACTTACTATGTAATATTCTATCCCTGTCTCTTTGATAAATCGTGCGTATATCGCACTGCGGCTCCGGCTTATCCCTGCCTCTTGATTCATCACTGAAACTGGCATATGGACTCATATACTCGTGTTCTCTGCTCTCCTGCTGTTCTCTGATATTCATACTTCACCCTCATTTCTGTGCAATATAAAATTGCACATACAAACGCCAAAAAACTGCCTACTTTTTAGATATTCAACAAAATCAGATAATTTCCTTTTTTTATTTTTCATCTTTTTTATATTGCATTTGCAATAAAGCAGGGTACTATTAGAAAATCGTCAGAAGCAATAAATGTGGATACTAACAAAAAACCATCATCGGCTATAAGACAGTATAAAGATAATGTATTCTGTCTGTTATACAGGGATAAGAATAATCTTCTGGATCTTTATAATGGGTTGAATGACACGGATTACACTAATGTAGATGATTTAATGGTAACTACCCTTAAGGGTGGTGTGTATATGAAGTAAATGTATAGCTGAAAATGTATTGTCGGAATTTTTTAGAAATCACAGGGAGGAAGTGATTACTGTGAGCATTTATGAATACGATGAGGAAGGACATCTTGAAATAGTTAAGGAAGAAGGACGACAATTGGGTATCGCTGAAGGTAAACAGCTTGGACTTACAGAAGGCTTAAAGAAAGGCATCAACGCTTTTATCAAATTATGCAAAGATATGCACCTATCAGATGATGACACTATTAATAAACTGATTGAAGATTACCAGCTATCCAAAGATGAAGCTGTCAAGGCTGTTGAAAATTATTATTAAAAAACAACCCCACATATGTGCATGGAACATATTGCGGGGTTGTTTTTATGTGATTTTTAATAATCTAACTTTAAAGTTTTGATTATTCAGGCTTTATTATATTAGCTTGATTAACCTAGTAGTAATACGCTAATTGATTACTGAAGAAGTGTAAGAACACCCTGGTTAGCCTGATTAGCCTGTGCAAGCATAGACTGTCCAGCCTGAGCTAAGATGCTGTTCTTGCTGTAGTTAACCATTTCTTCAGCCATATCTGTATCACGGATACGTGACTCTGCTGTCTGAAGGTTCTCAGAAGCTGTATCAAGGTTGTTGATAGTGTGCTCAAGTCTGTTCTGAACGGCACCCATCTGACCTCTTGCCTTAGATACCTTCTTGATAGCTGCATCGATAGTTGTAGTAGCTGTCTTAGCGCTCTCCTGAGTGCTTAAGTTAACACTACCGCCACCTACGCCAAGTGCGTCAGCGCTCATGTCATCAAGTGTGAAGTTCATTGTCTGACCTTCGTTAGCACCAATCTGAAGTTCAATACCCTTGCCAGTTGCTGTTGATGATGGCTTTAAGTTAAGAGTTGTTGCTGCAGCTTTATCAGCTTCTGCTTCTATTCCTGTCTTAGACTTTATTAAGGCTGCCATAGTCTTTGCATCCTCATCAGCTACTGTTCCACCTGTAGCTTTAGTTTTAACATAATTAACATCCTTATAGTCATCACCTAACTTAGAAGGATCAGTAACATATAAGAACTTCTCACCATTAACTGTGAATATCTTATCTTCGATATTACCGCTGCCATCATAAGCACCAATACCAGCTGTTATCTGCTTGTATTCCTCAGTTCCTGTATCTTGTGTCTTATCTGTAGCTATTGTAGCACCACCATTATTAGATGTAAGTATAGCATCTGACGTAGAACCCTTTTCCTTTGCTGTAAATGTAAGCTTACCTGCATTATTTGTAATATCGTAATTCTTACCAAAGTCAGTAGCTTCTAAAGCTTCTTTTAATGCATCTCCAACATCTGTTGCTTCAGCATTATTATTTGCTGTGCATGATTTTGTAAGCTCTTTTCCGTTTGCTGTAAATTTTCCTGATGCTTTATCATAGCTTACTGTAACCTCTGTTGTTGTAGCGTTACCATTCTTATCTAATACAGTTACTGAAAGCTTTGAATCACCACCAGTATTTTTTGCAACTGCTGTAGTCATTTCATTAGTCTGCGCAGTTGCTTCAACTGTTTTAAGGTTGTTCTCTGCACTCTTACTTACAGATACTTGTACCTTGCTTCCTGACTGTGAGCCATCAAGTAACTTCATTGTGTTGAACTCTGTTGTATCAGAGATTCTTGTAAGCTCGCTCTGAAGCTGCTCGATTTCGTTCTGTACTGCTTCTCTATCGTCGTCTGTCTCTGTTCCGTTAGCTGCCTGTACTGAAAGCTCTCTCATTCTCTGAAGGATTGAGTGTGATTCATTCAAAGCACCTTCTGCTGTCTGGATAAGTGAGATACCATCCTGAGCATTAGTTGAAGCCTGGTTAAGACCTCTAATCTGTCCTCTCATCTTCTCTGAGATAGAAAGTCCTGCTGCATCATCTGCTGCACGGTTGATTCTGTAACCTGAAGATAACTTCTCTGTTGACTTTGACTGTGCTGATGAAACTCCGCTAAGCATTCTGTTAGCGTTCATAGCTGACATATTGTGTTGTACTACCATAGTGTGTACCTCCGTGTAAAATATAATATTTGTTCGGGAATCCGTTCCCATCTCCCTTACCGGGAATGTATTAGAACTGCTGGCATCAGCCTTAACAGTTAATACGCATATATAATAAACAGCGTTACCATGCTAACCCTGTATATTATCCTGACTGTTGTCTTCTTTCCCATCTATAACCTGCTTATTCATCTTCTTATCTTCCCTTATAAGCCTGCGGATTTTGGAAAGTGTTTCAGGGGAAAGTCCACGTTCCGCATAATATGGAGATATATAGCGGGACTCTTTTTTGTCCGAATTGGCGGTATTTCTTGCAAGAACCTTGCTTCTTACAATATTGAGTTCCCTTGGGGCATCTATTAAAAGATGGATATTCCCTTCTGAGCCTCCTGAATAGATAACCCTTACATCATCGCCGATGTTGATGTACTCGCCGGGTTTGATTGTGAGCTTAAGCACATTAACCTCCTTGTCTATGCAACAAATTATTTCAAAATGTTGCATCCATCATTAATATCTTAATTCTTATTTACATATTCTATATCGTCTATTTTTCATATTACTTTACCCCTTTTTATAAAAAAATTGACTTTTTCAGAAACTTTTTAAAGATTAACCTTTAAGAATACAGAATCTTTATCGTCCTGCTTAATTCCTAAGTATCTTTTAGTTATCTCATAAGATGAATGGTTATAGATATCCATAAGAATTGCAGGTGGCGTCCCACATTTCCAGGCATAATACCCGAAGGTTTTACGCATTGAATGGCAGCTTATTCCATTTTCAAGATTAAGAATATCAGCCGCGTGTTTGATAATGCGGAATGCCTGCGAACGGCTTAATGCAGTATTATCGTATCTCCCCGGGAATATATACCCCTCCTCAGTTACGTCATCAAGGCTCTCCATATACCTAGATAACCCTTTTCTTGTGCTTTTGTTAATCGCTATCCGTGTCTCTTTACCAGTCTTTTTCTCGGTTGTTACGAGATGCTTCCTAAAATGTTTTTCCTTGATGTCATAGACATCTTTCCATCGTAATTCGAGCAAATCACTAATTCTTAATGCTGAATTTACCCCTAAACATATAAGGGCATAGTTTCTTAAGTTGGGCTCATTATCCAGATAAAATCTGCGAAATGCTTCCAGCTCATCAATATTTCTTATCGGTTGTGCTGTGCTCATATATATACCTCCATTCACCATATAGCATACAACATTTGATGCAACATTTTGAAATAAAATGTTGCATTGTTTTTTATATACTGCTTAGATACGTGACAAACTATGAAACAAAAATATACAACAAAAAATGTGACTAAGCATTTACTTAATCACATTCTTCTATAAGTATATTAATTATATTCATATCAGTGTACTAAGCCTCTGATATGATATTTTCTGACTTTGTTATAATATCTGGCAATTCTTGTGCAGCCTTTCAGTGCATATAAAGTTCCACAAAGAGATTCTAAGATTAACACTTTGATGCTCATTATATTATCTGTCATTAGTGTCTTTATTATCCGGCTGTATCTTTAATATAACTGACTCTGCCCTGTTTACCGAAGAACGTTCAACAAACAGCCATACATTATCAATTGTCAGCTTATCCCCGGCTTTAGGTATTCTGTCAAGCTTTTCTGATATAAATCCACCAAGCGAGTCATTATCCTGTGAGTACAACTTAGTTCCAAGCTCACTATTAATGTCATCAAGCTTGCACGATGCATTAATTCGATATGTATTATCCCTTATCTTAGTCATATCGTCTTTCTCATCTGTATCATACTCATCTCTGATTTCACCAACAATTTCCTCAAGCAAATCCTCAGTTGTTATCATACCAGCTATCTGTCCGTATTCATCAAGAACAATTGCAATACTGTATCTGTTAAGCTGCATTTCTTTAAACAGCTCAGATGTATTCTTATGTTCGTATGTAAAAAATGGTTTTCTCATTATATCTCTTATATTAAAGGTTTCGTCTTTTTTATCACCGACTATCAAATCTTTAATATTAAGTATGCCGATTACATTATCTGAATCATTCTCGTATATCGGTATTCTTGTATACATTGTACTTTTAAATAATGTAATTATATCTTCATAAGATGAATTAACATCTGCAACTGTCATATCAATTCTTGGAATCATAACGTCTTTAACGCTTGTATCTCCAAAGTCAAACAGATTATCAATAATCTGTCTTTCATCTTTCTCGATAATTCCTTCTTCATGGCTTACCTTTACTATTGTACGAAGCTCTTCCTCAGTAATAGTTGAATTCTTATCATTAGATTTAATGCCAAATATTCTTAATACTCCGCCAGCAAGATGATCAACTATAAATATCACTGGTGTCAATATAACCATAAGACCATATATAATTGGTGCATATAATAATGTAAGCTTAACAGAATAATATGTAGCAAGATTCTTTGGGGTTATTTCTCCGAATAAAAGAACGAAAAGTGTAAGAACACCAGTTGCTATTCCTGTCGCATAGCTTCCCCATACCTTTATTGTAAATGTAGTAACAAGTGCTGAGCAGGAAATATTAACAATGTTATTACCTATAAGTACGGCACTTAGCAGCTTTCCAGAATCATCTATAATCTTAGCAACTAAAGCTGCACGTTTGTTGCCCTCATCCATAAGCGAACGAATTTTCATCTTGCTTACAGTCATAAATGATGTCTCAGCTGACGAGAAAAATGCCGAAAGAAATAATAAAATAATAATAGTTATAAGTTGAATATAACTGTCCGTATCCAAGGAATTATTCCTCCATTCTTTTTATAAAATAATATTTATATACAACACTTTAATTTGTGTGTTATATTCTAATATATTACAGTATTAATAATACAGATGTCAAGTTGAATGAATATTATCAAATATATGGACATAAGCTTGTAAAGAATATATATAGATTGGAAATGCTGTATGAACAAATTAATTGGAATACTAAAGACTTTAATAGCTGGTTATATTATAACAATTGCTTTACTGATAATTATATCTATATGTATGTATAAAATGTCACTTAGCAATAACATAATAAGCATATGTATTACTGCCGCCTATGGTATCAGCACATTTGCCGGTGGACTTATATTAGGACACATAAGAAAATGCAATCGTCTTATATGGGGAATACTCTATGGTATTATATACTTCTGCATTTTATGTGTTATCTCTGTTGCCATTAATCAGGGTTCTGGCTTTGATATTGCTTCTGCTGCAAAATGTATTGGCATATGCTGTGCCTGCGGCGGTGCTGGTGGCTTTTTTTCCCCATAGATAAGCCCTGTCCGAAAGATAATAAATACCTCAAGACATTAATTATCTATAACAGATAAAGCCTGCTATTACATAAAATATGCCAGACTGGCACTCAAGTGACATTCTGGCATATATATTAAATAACATAGTTATCAATTCCATTACCAGAATTAATAAGGTCTGCTATTGTTATCTTGTTAAAGTAATCATTGATTGTCTTCTCAAAATTCTCCCACATAGTAATTGTCTTGCACTCTTCAAGCTTAGGACACTTATTAGGCTTGCTCTCAAGACAGGCAACAGGTGCTAAAGAACCTTCTGTACACTGTAATACACTTAATACTGTGTATTCCTCTGGACGCCTTGAAAGCTTATATCCACCACCCTTTCCTCTTAATGATATAAGAAAATCATTCTTGCTTAATAAAGAAACAATTGATTCTAAATATTTCTCTGAAATTCCTTGTCTTTCAGCTATATCCATAAGTGTTATATATTCGCCATTATCGTGTTCTGCTAAATCTATCATAACCCTTAATGCATATCTGCCTTTTGTTGATATCTTCATCTAAATCCTCCATTCTTAAATATAACAGCCTTAAGTATAATGAACTTATTATATTTCTCATTCCATAAACATACTATACCACAATGTTTATATGAATTTCAAGATAATTTATAAAATTTTATTAAGCGTATTCATAAGACACACCGCTCCCCACCCTGTACGCGGGTCTGGATGATTATCGTTTCCTGTAATCCCCGCAAGTCCTACTGGCTTAGAACCATCAATAAGAGCTGCCTTTAATTTCTCGCCATACATAAACCTGTCATTGCCCATGACTATTCCCCACTGCATAAGAAGTGCAGCCGCACCTGTAACAACCGGAACTGCATAAGATGTGCCTGTAACATTTCTATATATAATATCATTTCCTCTCTGCCTTGCAATACTTATATCGACACCTGGTGCTGTGATATCCGGCTTAACTCCTGCATTAACATTTCTTATACTATTATCAAATCCCCGTCCCGAAAATGCTGCATAAGAATTGGTGTATGCATTATACGCCCCAACTGCTATACAGTTTCTTGCCGTTGCAGGTATCGTAATCGTTCCATCAGCTGTAGGATTATTAAATGATGTAGCATTACCAAGTGCCTGACTTGAAGGAAGCCATATATTATATTCACCTGCTCTTATATTTCCTGCCATCAGCACTATCTGCCATATACCCGATAATATATAATCAGTCTTTGGAATCAGATTAATATATATTTCCTGATATATATTATATGGGGATGGTTCACCAAGCAATGTTATAATCTCAGTATTGTAAGTTTCATACCTGTTGATTTTCCCCTCAGTTATTATTCCAATCTGTTCGCCACGCGGATTGATTAGCATTACATCAATTGTATCCCAGTAATTCTTCCATATCTGGATATCCATAGCACTCTGATATTCACCAACACTAAGGTACGCTGTCTGTACCTGTCCGGTATTAATAATCCCCCCAAAATGTATCGCTTTATCTGCTTCATTGCCACTCCCTACACATATAACACACCTGTAGCTTTTGGATATATCATCAATAAAGCTCTCTAATAACGTATTACCATTATGTGCACCATAATTACAGCCATAACTTATATTAACTGCCACAGGCTTTCTGTATTCAATTGCTTTTCTTATAATATAATCAATTGCATCCATAAGGCTTGTTGTCCTTGGAAACTGATTATTAATAGAATATCCCATTTTAACTGCTATAATATCAGCCTCGTAAGCAACGCCCAAACTGCCTGCCGCTATATACGAAACATCCGTTCCATGCATTATGTTATCAACCCCTGGAGCATTATCATAAGAAAATGTACCGCCTGATAAATCCTCATTAAGCCTTATATACTCATCAATCGACTGTTTATCGTATTTCTCACCTGTCGTCTGGTCATATATGTTAAGTATTCTTGTAGTCCCATCAGAATTCCTAAAAGCATTATCAAATATATCTATCCCTGTATCAATCACTCCGACAATAACACCTTTTCCTGATAAAATGTTCCCATCCGCCCTCACGCTTCCTACACATGCGGCTGTCTTAGTGCGTTCTATCTGATAATAAAGACTCTTAGGCTTTTCCACATAATCTATGACATCTTCCTGCGATATAAGTTCTATTGTAGCTTTATCAGCCACTATAATTGCATAATAATTAAGAAGCTCTTTGATATATACGTTATATCTGTTTCGTATACTCTCAAGACTTCCTGAATATTTAACTATTATCTCCCATGTATTATCACGCCAGTTATAACCTGTACTAAGGCTGTCAGCTTTTCTTAATTCGTCTTCTGTGGCATCTAAAGATACATTCAATATATTTTCAAGCTTCTGGTTCATATTCAAATCGTCCGGCATTACAATAGATAAATAATTGCCATTTTTCTTCTACAATAATGCCGCTGGCAATTCTTTCACTATATTCCATTAATTATATTCACCAGAATATAAGTAAAGACCTGATTCAAGTCTTTACACTTTAAATCAGGTCTTCTTAATAAATTCTATTCTGCACTTTGGACATTTAATACTTATCCTGCCTTTTCCTCTAGGCACCCTTATCTTCTGTGAACAACTTGGACACTTAAATATCTTATGTGTCTTATTGTCTTTAATTCTATATTTAATTCTGTTAATCTTTCCTACTACTTTATAATGGAAAGACAGGTATTTCTCATTCTCTTCGCTTCTTTTAGATATATTACGCGAAAATACCCTAAAATATGTATATATTATTCCTGCAAGTGCTATGGCATATAATACATTGCTTCTGCTAAACATTGTTATAACCAGTAACACAAGACATATTAAAGATAAATTTCTTGACAATTGATCCATGCCATATCTTCCATACATAAATCTTGCAAATTTATCCTTGAAACCATTCATAAACAATCCAGCCTTTCACATTTCTCAATAATTATCATCAAATAATACTCTATCATATACTTTTGCAAAAGCAATTAAAAATATATAAAGAATTATTAAAAGGCTGTTATAGTTTAATATTTCTGTTCCATATATACATTACCATCAAGGTCTTTCCAGTAGAACTTATCATCAAGTATCATATAGCTGTGAGCTGAGTTCTCCTTAGGGATAGATACTGAACCTGGGTTCATATATATATATCCATCTCTCTTTTCACACTTTGGAACGTGTGTATGTCCGCATAAAAGGATATCGCCATCATTTAACGCCGGAATATTCTTTTCATCAAGCTTGTGTCCGTGTGCTAATACTATTGAACGGCCATTAAAATTAACATATGCCTGTTCGCATAACACATTAAAATCAAGCACCATCTGATCTACCTCTGTATCACAATTACCTCTTACACATATTATCTTATTGCGCAGGGGATTAAGCATTGCGATAACTTCTTTGGGAGCATATTCTTTAGGAAGATCATTTCTTGGTCCGTGATAGAGTATATCTCCAAGAAGAACTAATCTTTCTGCGTTCTCCTCCTTGAATCTGTCTAACATTAATCTGCAATAATATGCAGAACCGTGAATATCTGATGCTATCATTATCTTTGACATAACTTTCTTCCTTTCCGTGCTGATGTACTGTTCATTAATATTCTTTTATCAACATATTTTTATTCATAAATTTTATTATTAATGTATTTAATAAATCCTAATACATAATATGTCAGTATAATGTTAATTGGAAGCTGTATCATATTCTTAGCAAAACGTATTGATAAGTAAAATGCGAAGCCCTTTCCATACATTATACTGCACCAGTAAGTTCCAAGTAATACATTTACAAGTAATGTATCAATTGTAAGTGCCGCTGCACATCTTAAAAGGAACTTAAAGTCTATAATCCTTAATATACCTTTCTTCTGGCCCTGTTCATCATACTTTTCAGCTACCTTCATATTACAGCCATAAAAGAACAGACCATATATAAATCCAGCTAATGCCGCACTTATTGTCCAGCCAGGAAAATATGCACCTGTAGGCTTAATAACAAACTGAATCAAATCTCCAAGTCCACCACACACAAAGCCCATAACAGGACCAAACATATATCCTATTGCACAGTTGGCAAGAAAGGATACTGAAATTCTAAGTGTTGGTGTTACCTGAATTGATACAAACACAGCTAATACTGTGTGCAGAGCTATCAATAATGCCGCGGCAACTATTGACTTAATGCTCTTGAATTCTTTTGCAGAAAATGCAAAATTTCTTAATAAAATTGACATAAAAAAACCTCCTTTGCAGTAATCTTCGCTCTACATAGGAGGTTATTCGCCGTAGTATGTAGCAGCGGGATGCGGATTATGTATCGCAAGAAAACTTTTCGTCCAAATGGCAACTCCCTGTCCAGATGGCACTTAACGCACATATTCCTACTCTGCTTTTTTATTATTGTTCAAGCGTTATTATATACATATACTTTACTGTTGTAAAGCGTTTTTTTGTATTTTTATGCATACATTTATCTTGCTATCCTCTGGACAGCCGGAATTTTATAATCTGAAGCGTAGCTTAAAAACTGCTGTAAACTATTTGGTGTCTTATACATATCAAGTATTTTCTTCATAAAAGCTATCGTACTTTTCTTATATTTCATATGTAAAAGCACATTTACAGCCGCCTCATCATTATAGCTGCATGCAAACTGCTTGGCATACCTTGCAAACTTCAGCTTATCTAAATTCTCGATATTATGATAATTCTGCAAAATCTCTAAAGCCTCAAGCACTTTGGAATTCTCAAAATCCAGATCAACCTCTGGTCTTTTAACTATTATATTGCCAAGCTCACAGGTTCTTGTTCTTATCACAGTTGAATACAGCTCTATCTTATCGCCCTTGTAAGATGATATCATATACTTGTTATACAGCCTGTAGCCTATAAACATTCCACTGTCATTATTATCTCCAAAGAAATAATTAAGCAGTAATTCTTCTATGTTCTTATCACCATCAGATGTCTTAATATACATTCCTTTTCCAGCTCTTAAAATGTAACCATCCTCGCACAGTCTTTCTATAGACCTGAAAAAAGCATCGTGGCTCATCCTGGTAAAGCCCTGTTCATACATTGCATTAGCAACTACAACCGTACCTTCTGGAATATTATCAAAATATTCAATCATTTTATCCCTGAACTTCATACGCTTTATCCTGACTACTTAACTTCTTCAAGATTAATAGTTTCTGTGTTGTCCTCAGTAGTATCAGCGTTATCTGCAGGCTTAAAGCCGTCTTCTGACTTAACTGTTTCTTCTGACACAGCCTCTTTCTCGCTCTTGTTAATAACTTTTACGTCTACATCTCCTGACTCTGGAAATGCTTCTTCTTCATCAAAATCATCTTCTGCTAATATATCTTCCACATCATCGTCGTCCACATAAAAATTAACAGGAATAATATCAACACTGCTTAATGTTGCTTTTCCAATTACATATACTGTATGAATTCCTTCTTCATCAACATTTTCTACAAGATTATGAACACCTGCTATTTTCTTTTCTATGTCACACGCCACATTAACACCCTCTGGAAGAATGATGGTGACATTGCTGCATACACTTTCAAAATTAATGTATACATCTTTTTCGAATACAGCAAGGCCAAGGTCAAGAGTTGTATTAGAAGCTACTGACTTTATCTCACAACCAACAAATTCCTCATCTTCTACTTCAACAACCTTCTTCTCACATATTGCATTATATTTGCGGACCTCAAGATCTGCACTATCCTGTTCTTCCTTTGTATAACGGCTCTTAGTTGTCTTATACTTCTCGTATGCAACTTTACCAGCAACTACTACCGCACCAATACCTACTGCTGCCTTAACAATGCCTGATTTCTTCTTAGCCATAATTATTCCTCCTTAATTATACTCTTTATACTCTGTCTGGTTAATGATAACATACTATAATATGACACCGGTGTCAAAATATATAATCATTCATCACTAATCATAGACGTTACCACTGTGGCATCACCTGACTGTACATATATTTATTTGTTCATCAATGTCTGCTGTCTTGAATATACACAGCCACAGTAATTCTGCCTGTATAAGCCATATTCCTTTGACAGCTCAATAGACCTCTTATAGCCTTCCTGCTTCTTAAAATCCGAAAGCAGGTAATTAACACCATATTCTTCCTGAAGCTTTAAACCTGTCTCATTAAGCTTTACACTGTTCTTTAATGGGCTGATTGTAAGAGTTGTTGTAAAATAATCATACGCCTCTGCCTTGGCAAGTTCTGCTGTCTTTCTTAATCTTAATTCATAACATTTAAAACAACGCTTACCGCCTTCTGGCTCTTTCTCAAGTCCCTTAACTTCCTTAAAGAATACATCCGGTTCATAATCGCCCTCTATGAATTCAACTTTATTAGGGGTATCGAATTCTTTTATAAATCTTATCTGCTCTGCAACTCTTTTCTTATATTCCTCATCACTTGATATATTCGGATTATAATAAAATACCGTAACCATAAAATACTTCGATAAAACTTCAATACAGTTACTACTGCAAGGTGCACAACAGCTATGTAATAATAATCTTGGTACTTTTCCTTCTTTTTGAAGCTGTCCTGCAAGCTTTAGCATTTCCTTATGGAAGTTTCTATTCTCAAATGGTACTGCCATAAAGTCTCCTCTAACCAACAATCTCAGATAAAGCACTTATAAGCTTATCCATCTGCTCATCTGTACCTATTGTAATTCTTAAATAATTATCAATTCCTGGCTGTGCAAAATATCTTACAAATATATTCAAATCCTTAAGCTTTTCAAATATTTCTTTAGCTGGAACACGCTTATGTGTAGCAAATATAAAGTTAGCCTTAGAGTCTGGGAACGTAAATCCAAGCTTTGTAAGTTCTTCCTTAGTTCTTTCTCTTGTAGCTGTTATTCTTTCAACACATTCCTCAAAATACTTCTTATCATTGATTGAAGCAACACCCATATCAATTGATGTCATATTCATTGTGTATGAATTAAATGAGAATTTCACATCATTAAGTGCCTTGATAAGTTCTTTTGAACCAAATGCATATCCAATTCTCATACCCGCCATAGAACGTGACTTAGAAAATGTCTGTACAACAAGCACATTGTCATATTCATTCACTAAATCCTTAGCTGATACTCCTCCAA
>OGKG01002632.1_pt1 | contig 18302 bp, 19 predicted proteins | sample 1572201 | NCBI WGS metagenome assembly OGKG01 (sample SAMEA2582146, study PRJEB24529) | metagenome | biome: Human gut stool | place: China | collected 2011 | reverse complement strand
ACACGTTCTGCCTGATTCATGACCTTTTCCGGAAATTCTGTCGGCAGATCATATCCTTTTACAATGGAAAGCACATCTGTTCCCGGATCGGTAATGTGCCCCAGGATCTCAATGATTTTTCCCTCTGGATTCTTACGTTCATCACCGTAATCTGTCAAAAGCACGACTACTTTATGTCCATTCATGGCCCCTTTAGAGGCTTCTTTGGGAATAAATACATCTCTGGCAAACCGGTCATTATCTGGAATCACAAATCCATAATTCTTGCTCTGCTGATAAATACCTACCAGCTGAGTAGTTCCGCGGGTCAGGATCTGCTTCACAGAACCTTCTCGCCGCTTACCACTCTGCCCCGGCTTTACTACAATCTGCACCACATCCTGATGAAGCGCTCCATGTACTTCCTGCTCCGGAATAAAAATATCATCTTCCATTCCTTCTACAGTTACAAAGCCAAAGCCTCTTGCATGTGCAGTGAAGACCCCCGTCAGAAGCTTACCTTTACCAAGACTGTACTTTCCTTTTGCCGAAACCTCTATCTTACCCTCCAGCATCAGTTCATCCAGCACTTCCTGTAATTCCTGCCTCCGTTCCCTGGGAACCTGCAGAAGAATCGCCAGTTCCTTGATCTTCATCGGTACATACAAGTCATTGCTCATCAGTTCCACAAGCATTTCCTTTTTCTGTTTCTTCTGTTCACCAGTCATGATCTTCACCTCACTTACATTTTCTTATTTCATCAGATAACAAAAGGCACTCCTGATGTCCAAGAGTGCCCTGTAAATCTGTAAAGTTATTCAGAGACATTCACAGTCTTCTGAATATTAAAAAATATCCAGATTCAGAACGATTGCCAGCAAAAAGAAAACTACTGTCAGAATCTTCGTCCATTTCACAAGATTTCCTTCCATGGAACGTCCTTTATTCTTACCCCAGTAAGTCTCTGCAGCACCTGCGATAGCGCCAAGTCCCTGAGATCTGCCTTCCTGCATCAGAACCAGAACGGTTGCAATAATACACACCAGTACAAAAAGTACCATGAGGACATATTTCAAAATCGTCATTTACCCACCTCCTCTGTGTCAAACAGATATATATTAACACAGAACATTAAAAATCACAACACTTTTGCAAGAAAACTTTTCAGTCTCTCATTTTGTGGATTGTTGAAGATCTCCTGCGGAGTATTTTCCTCCATAATGATTCCTTCATCCATGAATACCACTCTGGTTGCCACTTCTCTTGCAAAGCCCATCTCATGGGTTACAACCACCATGGTCATACCATCGTCAGCAAGCTTCTTCATCAGCTCAAGAACCTCGCCTACCATCTCTGGATCCAGTGCGGATGTCGGCTCATCGAACAGCATGACCCGCGGCTTCATAGCCAAAGAACGGACGATTGCAATACGCTGCTTCTGTCCACCGGAAAGCTGTGCCGGATAAGCATCTGCTTTTTCTTCCAGATTGACCAGTTTCAGAAGACGCATGGCTTCCGCTTCTGCTTCCTCTTTGGTCATCAGCTTCTGTTTCACCGGTCCCAGCATAATGTTATCTTTTACTGTCAGGTTGTTGAACAGATTAAAATGCTGGAACACCATACCCATATGACGGCGGACCTTATTGATATCAACACCTGGAGCGGTGATTTCCTGTCCATCAAAGGTGATGGTTCCACCTGTCGGGATCTCCAGCAGATTCAGACACCGCAGAAATGTGGATTTACCAGAACCGGATGGTCCGATAATAACCACTTTCTCTCCCGGAGTAATATGCATATTAATATTTTTAATGACCTGATTGTCACCAAATGATTTGGATAATCCTTTAACGTAAATCACTCTGTCTCAGTCTCCTTTCCAGTTTGCCCATGACCCATGTCAGGAACATTACGATCACCAGATAGATTGCTGCAATCGCGAGATACGGAACCATTGCCTGATAGGTCTTGGACTGAATGATCATAGCTCCTTTTGTCAGATCACGAAGACCAATAACGGTTACAACAGAAGTCTCTTTTACAAGAGTGATCAGCTCGTTGCCAAGTGCCGGCAATACATTTTTGAATGCCTGCGGGATAATGATATATCGCATGGTTGCTGCATAAGTCAGTCCAACCGAACGACCTGCCTCCATCTGTCCTTTATCGATAGACATAATTCCGGAACGGAAAATCTCAGCCACATAAGCACCTGAATTGATACCAAATGCCAGGATTGCACAGCGCAGCATGTTGCTGTCAGTAGATCTTGCACTAGCCCATACAATAAACCACATGATCAGAAGCTGTACCATCATAGGAGTTCCACGGATTACCGTCAGATACACTTTACAGATTCCATTAAGGATCTTAAGCGGCAATCCTTTCTTCTTCTCTGGCTGCTGATCATACGCAGAACGGATCACGGCCACGATCACCCCCAGGATCACACCCAGAACCAGTGCAAATATAGTTACTGTTAATGTTGTTCCAAGACCCTTAATAAAATACTGATAGTTATCATCCAGTATAAAAGTCTGATATAATCCAAGTTTCAGGCTTTCTAACATTTCTTCTTCTCCTTTCGTTTTCCCCAATATGGATATATAAACAGCAACTTTTTGAGACTTTGCTTCTTATATATCCATATTACTCTATCTTATTCCGCCAAAAAGCGGGGGTGTTCAGATAAATGAACACCTCCGCTGATGCTCCTTACTAATAAGTAAGCTTATTCTGCTTTGATGTATTTGTCAAGAATCTCCTGAACAGTTCCATCATCTTTCAGCTCCTGAAGTGCTTTGTTCAGTGCCTCTGTCAGTTCCGGATTCTTTTTGGAAACTGCTGCTGCATAATCCTCGTTTGCATACTGGGTATCCAGAATCTTCAATCCGTCATTTGCTTCTACGAAAGCTTTTGCCGGCTCCTGATCAATAACTACGCAATCAACTTTTCCCTGCTGAAGTGCCTGAACTGCTGCTGCACCACTCTGGAATGCAACTACATTTTCCTCACCCCAGTCATCAGAACAGTACACATGTCCGGTTGTTCCCTGCTGAACACCGATTAATTTTCCTTCCAGATCATCAGATGTTGAAATATCGGAATCCTCAGCCACAATGATAACCTGTACACCATTTGCATAAGAATCTGTAAAATCTACATTTTTCTTTCTCTCTTCGTTGACAGTCATACCAGCCAGTACAATATCAACTTTTCCAGACTGAACAGAAGCAATCAGAGAATCAAACTCCATATCAACCACTTCCAGTTTCAGACCAAGCTTATCTGCCAGTGCCTGTGCGATATCCGGGTCGATACCTACAACAGCATCACCATCTTTGTACTCGTATGGCGGAAATGTTGCGTTAGTTCCCATGGTCAGGACACCCGGCTCAACAGTAGTAACTTCTGCTGCATCTGCTGCCTCCTCAGCAGCCTCTTCTGTAGTAGCTTCAGCCTCTACATCCTCAGTAGTCTCCTCGGCTGCTGCATCGGTAGATGCAGTGTTGCTGCTTCCACATCCTGCAAGAACGGTGGTTGCCATTGCTGCGCAAAGAATCACGCTTACAATTTTCTTTTTCATAATATTTCCTCCTCATATCATTATCTAAGACCTTGTCTGCGACTAATTATACATCTTTTATTCACGATTGCAAGAGTTATTTTGAATATTTATCCATTAAATTCCATATTTCATGTATACATTTCCATCCAGATCCTTCCACTGGAACAGTCCATCCTCATAAGTCATATAGCTGTGTGCACTATTCTCTTTCGGAATCGATACAGATCCTGGATTCATATAAATATAGTCTTCATGCTCCCGGCATACCGGCACATGGGTATGTCCATGAAGCAGGATATCTCCCTTGCCCAGCATCGGCAGGTTCTTTTCATTAAATACATGTCCATGAGTCAGGAAGATCATACGCCCTTTCTCGTATAAAAATCCATAATCCGCAAGGATCGGAAATTCCAGTACCATCTGATCTACTTCTGTATCACAGTTTCCGCGTACACACAGCAGGTCCTTCTTTCTCGGATTTAACATAGCGATCACTTCCTTTGGTGCATATTCCTTCGGAAGGTCATTGCGCGGTCCATGATAAAGGATATCTCCCAGAATCACCATACGTCCTGCCTTCTCCCTGTCATATGCCTCCAGTAATTTTCTGCAATAATATGCAGATCCATGAATATCAGATGCAATCATCAGTTTCATAATGTTCCTCCATTTCCGCCATCTGGCGCTTTACTTGTTGTTCTAATCTTTTTTCTATCATGAGTAGATCATACCCGGAGGCATTAAACCCACACCATTCATAATCTCCTTGTTCCCGGATCCCGCCCAGCCAGTCGGCCAGCTCCAGATCTTCTCCAAATACACTTTTCAGATCTTCCGTTGTTCTGGTAAGTGCTCTGACCAGTTCTTCCCGCTTTGTTTCCAGTCCGGCCTGCTCCTTGCGTATCTGCTCCGATGTCTGCTGTCCGGTCATCTGCCGCCCTAACAGGCAATCTTTCAGTTCCCGATCCACATGGATTTCCAGCTTTTCTTCCCAGCTTTCTAAGATGCCATGTTCCTTTTTGATCCGGCGCGCCTGCTCCCGATCTGCAAAAAATTCTGCAGAAGTCCTTGTCCCTGCAGCCATCACCAACTGTTCCAGCACTTCTTTTTCCCGTTTCAGATATCTGCTCTCTCTTCCTAAGTCACTCATCCACCGGGAAGCTGCTGCCAGCAGATAACGTACTGTCATACAACTCTCTTCTGTTCCGGCATTCTTCCACTGTTCCAGAAGTGCCGCCCGTTCTTTAGCTGTCAGGGTTCCTTTCAGATACTCCGGAATCTTCCACGCTCCGGCCGTCGCCTGGTAAAGCCTGTAATAGGTAGAAAAATCCGCCGCGATCTGAGGACACCGCAGGAATTCTTCCATAAAAGCATCGGTCACTTGCAACTCCTGCCGTTCATATTCCTTCAATATCCGTGACAAATCTTCCCAGCCTCTGGCGGTCACAAACTGCCTCTTTTCTCTGGTCAGCTCTACCCTGTAAAAAGATTCTGGATGCATAGCCAGATAGGACAATATCGCCGGATGCACCTGTCGCTTCTGTGCATAAGTCTCCCATACGCCAAAGTCTGCTTCCACATGGATCAGGCGCACCCGGTCCAGCGCCGCCATGTCGAGTTCCCGGACGGATGCATTGTATTCCGAAGGATTCCCTGCAGCCGCAATGATCCAGCCATCAGGAACCTTATGGGTACCAAACGTCTTAAACTGTAAGAACTGCAGGATCGTAGGTGCCAGCGTCTCCGATACACAGTTGATCTCATCAATAAACAGAATTCCCTTTTTATGACCGGTCCGTTCCATATATTCATAGACAGAACCAATGATCTCACTCATCGTATACTGGGTGACCGTATATTCCTTTTCCCCATAGGTTCTATGAACAAGCTCCGGCAATCCTACTGCACTCTGTCTGGTATGGTGGGTGATCGTATAGGACAGAAGTCCCACACCACAGGCTTTTGATGCCTGCTCCATCACCGCTGTTTTACCGATTCCCGGCGGTCCCATCAAAAGCAATGGACGCTGGGCAGATATCGGGATCACTGGCTGATCATCTTCATCCACAGCCGTATAGGCCTTTATGGTGCGAATGATCTCTTCTTTTGCTTCCCTTATATTCATGTGGTCGTCTCCTCGCATAGATCCAGTGTCAGGCTATGTGCCCATACTGGCGGTTTTCCTTTTTTCAGTGCTTCATCCAAAAATACAAAGGCGGTTTCATATCCTGGACGTTCCGTTGGATAGACACCATCTCCATCCGTAAAATAGAGAAGTCCTTTCAGATTTTTCAGCCTGCCGTTTTTCTGCAGCTCCTCCACCAGCCGGAACACCGGCGTAAAATCTGTATCTCCTCCACCTTTTACGGTGACCTTGTCAAGATACTCTTTCCATTCTTCCTCACAGGTGATCTGTTCATGTTCCTGGATCACACAGTCACATTGGATCACATGGATGTTCATTTTCCGAAAGAATTGCCCTTCTGTATTGAGGATGCTCCAGGTCTCCTCCAAAAACCGCCGCACAATCTCCCCGGAACAGGAGCCAGATGTATCAATGGCGATCACCAGATCCGACAAACGGCGGACTTCCTTATATTCCAACGGTTCTAAAAGCACCAGCCGTTCATACATCCGGCGGCTGTAATCATAGGGAATATAGTCAAAGCTGTCCATATCCAGGCATCGTTCCTCACCAGTCACTGCAAACTGCTGCAGAAACTGCCGGTAGTCATATCCACGTTCCTTCTGAAGCACGATCATCTCTTCCGTGTCTCCGGCGCTTCCACCCTTCTGCCGCCTGTGTTCACTTTTCCGCAGCTCCAATGACTCAAAGACTGTTCGCCAGCGATGCATTGCCGTCAGCTGCTTTTGCAGTCCGACAACTGCCTGATCTGATATCTTTTCCCTGCGGATCCGCTGTTCTGACGGCAAGGATGCTTCCGTCTGTCGCCAGTATACATGCTCATCTCTTCGAAAAGTGCTTTCCAGTTCCTTTATCATCTCTGGCTTCTGCTTCTCCAGCCAAAGTGCCAGAGAATGTTCCTGAAGCACAACCTTTTCTTCCTTGAGCTTTCGATAGACCCGGCTTCTGCCCACAGGAATAGGGCGTTCAAACCCTGTTATATTCATTCGGTCTATGCGGTATTCCGTCAGCAAGTCACAGGCCAGCCACCAGAGGTATTCTGTCTCTTTTTTTCTGCGATAAGGATGCAGATAGAGAAGATGGAGGATCAGATGCAGGTATCTCCGTTCCAAAAGAACAGGATCTTCTGCATAGGTCTTAAAGACCTCTTCCGTATTCCAGCAAAGCCTGCTTCCGTCTGTTCCAGATGTCTGTTCCAAATCAAAACTACATTCTGGCAGATGAATGGCTTCCGTAAGCCATGGAAGCTTTGTATCCAAGCGCATGGCGGTCAATTTGATTATTTTTTTCACCAGTTCAGACTGACTAACCAGGACCATGGCCGTTCCCCCTTTTCCATGCATCATTATACCTGCTTTCCACAGGATTTTCAATTGCAATCCAAGTTCAACTGTGTTATGCTGTGTGCATGACAATCTATTAGCAACGGGGGAATGATCCTATGAAAATGCAGGAATCACCAGAAGATTATCTGGAAGCAATACTGGTTCTCTCAAGAGAACTTGGAAATGTCCGCTCCATTGATGTAGCTAACTATCTGGAATACAGCAAGCCAAGCGTCAGTGTTGCTATGAAGCGACTTCGTGAAAATGGCTTTGTAACGCTGGATGAACACGGCAATCTGATTCTGACTGGATCCGGCTTATCCATCGCACTGAAGATCTATGAACGCCACCTGGTTATCAGCCAGTTTCTGATCTCTATCGGTGTGGACGAAGAGATCGCAAAAAAAGATGCCTGCCGTATGGAGCACGTGATCAGCGATGAGAGCTTTGAAAAGATCAAGCAGCTCTCCCACAAAATAATCTCAGAATGACGAAACTTGACTTTCGGATGAATTCTTTCTATAATAGTAAACAAATTTCAGCAAGGAGTTTACTATTATGAAAGAACATTCATTTGACACCGCAACTATTACAACCATCGGTATGTTTACTGCTATTCTGGCAGTTCTCTCTATTTTACAGATTCCTATGCCATCCGGCGTACCTATCACCCTTCAGACATTCGCAGTGGCTCTGTGCGGTTATGTGCTTGGCCGTAAAAACGGAACTTTATGTGTCCTGTTATACCTTCTGCTTGGCTTTGCCGGAGTTCCTGTCTTCACCGGTATGACTGCAGGCATCGGAAAACTGGTGGGCTACACTGGCGGTTTCCTCTATGGTTTCCTGTTCCTGGCATTTTTCTGTGGTCTTGGGCTTCATCTGAAAAACAAAGCCGCTTCCTTCGGTCTTGGTGTCTTGGGCTTACTGATCTGCCATGTACTGGGTGCCTTCCACTACTCTATCATTGCTCAGATCACTTTTCCGGCAGCCTTCCTGCTGGTATCTGTACCGTATCTGGTAAAAGATATACTGTCCGTACTGGGTGCTATGCTGGTTGCCGTTGTCATCCGCAGAACACTGGCCAGAGGCGGAATTAATCTGTAGTCAATAAAATCGCTTTCCATTTTGCTCATGTGGTGCTATGCGCCATATAAAATATCCATGGCTATGCCCCGTTCATGCAAGCATGCGGTTCATTTCCATGGATATTTTGCATTGCTTATAGGTTTACAACTTTTCGAGGATCGGAAGCATAGCATCGTATACCGTATCCATACTTTCCTCAAAAGGCGCCTGCTTCTTCATCTGTTCCAGCGAAGCTGCTGTCTTCTTAATCGGCTGAATAGTTCCTGCTCCGGCAATACAACCGCCTGGACATGCCATGCCTTCCAACAGATATCCATTGTATTTTCCAGCCTTTGCAAGCTGCAGCATCTTCTTACAATTGGCAAGACCTTCTGCGCTGACTACTTTCACCTCACGGTTCGGCTCCATTCTGCGGATCGCGTTAACTACTGCAGATGCCACACCACCGCTTGATGCAAATCCACGGCCATCAGCACTTGCCTGCATCAGCGGTTCTCCATCCGGCAGTTCCTTGAAGTCTACTCCTTTAGCATCAAACATACCCTGAAGTTCCTCAAATGTCAGTACAAAATCTACATAGCTGCGGATAGTTTTCCGGCTGGCTTCCAGCTTCTTCGCTGCACAGGGTCCTACAAAGACGATCTTGCAGTCTGGATTCTGCTGTTTGATCAGACGGGCAGTAAGCACCATAGGTGTCAATGCCATAGAGATACATTTTGCCTGCTCCGGGAACAACTTCTTCGCCATCATGGACCATGCCGGACAGCAGGAAGTTGCCATGAATGGCAGTTCTTCCGGTACTTCCTTCATAAAATCCTTTGCTTCTTCAATGGTACAGAGATCTGCTCCTACCGCTACTTCGATCACATCCTCGAATCCCAATGCCTGAAATGCCGGGCGGATCTTCTCCGGCTTCATATCCGGTCCGAACTGACCAGCTACCGCCGGTGCTACAATCGCATAAACCGGAGTACCCGTCTTCATGGCAAGAATGGTCTGGAAAATCTGACCTTTGTCAACGATGGCACTGAACGGACAGCTGACCAGACACATACCACAGGACACACATTTATCCTGATCGATCTCAGCTCTTCCATGTTCATCAGAATGAATAGCGTTCATGCCACAGGCTTTTGCACAGGGACGTTCCTGATGAATGATCGCATTATAGGGACAGGCCTCCACGCATCTGCCACATTTGATACATTTCTCCGGATCAACGTGAGACTTTCCATTTACCATGGAAATAGCTCCCTTCGGACAGACCTCTTTACATGGATGTTCCAGACAGCCCTGACATCCTTCGGTCACGATCACCCGGTTCTCTGGACAGGCATGACAGGCAAATTTAATAATATTGATCAGTGGCGGCTCATAATATTTTTCCTCCACCAGACTGTTCTCCACTCCCTCGGAGATCAGGGAATGCTCGGAAATCTTTCTAAGGGAAAGACCAAGTGCCACACGAAGTCTCTCTCCTACAACCGCTCTCTCCAGGAAAATACTTTCTCTATAAGAAGCAACCTCCCCCGGTACGATCTTATAAGGAAGCTGCTCCATCTGTCTGCAGTCTCCGTCTTCATAAGCCATGCGGGCGATCTCCGTAAAAATCTCATGACGGATCTTGGTCTTTGAAGAATATAATCCTCTCATTCATTTCATCCCTTTCTTTTATCTTCTAACATATATCTTTTGTATTCTATCATGAAACATTCTGCCAGTTCAACTGACATTTTGTTATAGGAACTTCTCGCATTTCGTGGTATACTTTCTTCATATATGTAAAAACGGGAGAAAAGTAGTATGAAAAAACGAGAATCATTTAACAGCCAGTGGGGATTTATCCTGGCATGCATCGGCTCTGCTGTAGGAATGGGAAATATCTGGATGTTTCCTACCAGAGTCTCTTTATATGGTGGCGGATCTTTTCTGATCCCTTACTGTATCTTTGTTATTCTGATTGGATTCACCGGTGTGATCGGCGAAATGTGCCTGGGAAGAGGAACCCGTTCCGGTCCCATCGATGCTTTCGGTACAGCCTGCGAGACAAAAGGGAATCGGAAACTTGGTGAGATACTAGGCTGGATCCCTGTCCTTGGTGCCCTTGCCATGGCAATTGGTTATACCGTGGTCATGGGCTGGATCTTAAAATATATGGTAGGAACTTTTACCGGTTCCACCCTATCTGCAGAGAATATTGATGGATTTACGGAAAGCTTCAGCACTATGGCATCTGCCGGAGGAAATAATCTCTGGCAGGTGCTGGCACTTTGCATCTGTGTCGTGATCCTCATGTTCGGTGTGGGAAGCGGTATTGAAAAGGCAAACAAGATCATGATGCCCATTTTCTTTGTCTTATTTGTGATCCTTGGCATCTACGTGGCATTTCAGCCAGGATCCAGTGCCGGATATCAGTACATTTTCCGCGTAGATCCCGCAGCATTATCTGATCCGAACACCTGGATTTTTGCCCTGGGGCAGGCATTCTTCTCCTTGTCTGTCGCCGGAAATGGTACCTTGATCTACGGATCTTATTTATCCGATAAGGAAGATATCCCTGCCTCTGCCGCAAGAGTTGGATTTTTCGATACACTGGCAGCTCTGCTGGCAGCACTTGTTATCATTCCTGCCATGGCAACCACCGGTGCACAGCTTGATCAGGGCGGTCCTGGACTGTTATTTATCTTCCTGCCCCATCTGATCCGTTCCATGCCTGGCGGATGGCTGATCGCCATCCTCTTCTTCACTGCAGTCTTCCTTGCAGGAATGACATCTCTGATGAACCTTTATGAAGCTCCTGTCGCAACGGTTCAGGAAAAGACCGGACTTGGCAGGAAAGCATCCTGCGCCATCATCGCTGGGATCGGTATGATCGTCTCTCTGCTGATCCAGGGGATCGTCTCTGATTGGATGGATGTGCTGTCTATCTACATCTGCCCGCTTGGAGCAGGTCTTGCAGGCATCATGTTCTTCTGGGTATTTGGTCGATCCTACGTAGAATCCCAGGTAAACAAAGGACGGGAGACACCTTTTACCAAGATGTTCTATCCCGTCTGCAAATACATTTATGTTCCTGTCTGTTTTCTTGTGTTGATCCTCGGAATCGCACTTGGCGGTATCGGTTGACCCCGATACCGCTTTTATGGACTCACTACTTTACCGCACGGATCACAAAATTCAGGATCAGGCGATGTCCATCGTCCAGATCTTTCTCATTGGTTACTTCTGAAGTCACTTCCGAAGCCCCCAACGCGCAAAGGGTTCTGTCATCCCATTGGGGACGAAGTTCTCTCGCCATTGGCAGGGATTCTCCGATCCGGTCAATGGGATTGGCGCAGACACCATTCATATGTTTGTGTTCCCATCTTGTCCGATCCCCGTACTCTGCATCGGTCACATAATAGTAAAAATTCCCGTCACAGTTTAATAAGATTCCGCCCGGCTTTAATACTCGTAACCACTCTTTATAAGCCTGCTCAGGCTTTTCCAGATTCCACAATACATTTCGGCTGATGACCAGGTCAAAGCTGTTGTCTTCAAACTCCAGCTGCTGAGCATCCATCTGTTGAAAATGCACCTGCACTCCATAATGTTCTGCATTTTTTCTGGCTTCTGTCAGCATGTTTTCCGTGTAATCAATGGCGGTGACTTCATGGCCCATCTTTGCCAGCAATACAGAGAAAAATCCAGGTCCGCAGCCAACATCCAGTACGCGTACACAGTCCTGTCCTCTCAATGCCTCTGTGATATGTTTTTCCCAGTAGATCCTGCTCTCACCTTCCAGCTCTTCCCGGTTACTCTGTGTGTAACCTTCTGCCCGGCTGTTCCAATAGCTGCGGATCTCTTCCAGTGTATGACTCATAGTTTCTCTCTCCGATCTTTCTGTGGATATCATCATACCGGTTTGTTAAAACTTTTACAAGCCTCCCGGGGGGATATATTTTGCCAGTTCCTGAATCTGTCTCATTGGACCATTGCCGCATGTCCAAGACAACCTTTCATGTTATGCATTCCCAACCGCATGTTTCCGGTAGATATACCAGGACGCAGCTGCTGTGATCCACTCAGTGATCCAGAAGGCATGCCATACACCTGCAGCTCCAAGAAAACGGCTCAATACAAATGCAGCCGGAATGATCAGGATCACATAACGGAGCAGTGAAATGATCAGAGATGGAGTTCCCATATTCAGTCCTTCAAGCGCACCACATGCAGTTACCGAGATGGATGACACCGCAAATCCAATACTGATGATGCGAAGAGCACTGGCACCAATCTGAATCGTCTGCGTATTGGTTGTAAACATACCGATCAGATGCTCAGGCATCAACAGACACAGTCCTGTTCCAAACACCATGATCACTGCAGAAAATGTCAGTGCAGTATTGAAAATCTTATGCACTCTTCCATATTCCCCTGCGCCATAATTATATCCCACCAGAGGTCTGATTCCTTGCACGATCCCATTTGCCGTCAGATACAAAAATGTCTGCAGCTTGTAATAAACGCCAAGGACCATGACATAGCTTTCTGAAAAGCCTGCCAGGATCGCATTCAAAGAAGAAATCAGAAGCGACGGAAGTGCCATATTCAGGATTGCCGGAATACCGATGGCATACAATCTCTTCGTGATTCCGCTCTTAAAATCCAGATTGCAAATACTGATCTTCACAGAAATAGGGCGGATAATGTAGATTCCTACATATAAAACTACCGTTGCCATCTGTCCGATCCCGGTTGCCAGTGCAGCCCCTTTTATTCCCATCCCCGGAAATGATCCAACTCCGAAAATCAAGATCGGATCCAGAATGATATTTGTAAGGCATCCGACCAGAAGACCTGCCATGGAAACCTTCATACGTCCCACTGCCTGAAAAATCTTCTCAAAGGAAAGGCTGCAAGAGATGATCACGCCAAATAAAAATACAATTCTTGAATATTCCAGCGCATATCCGATCGTTCTTTCATCATTACTGAACAGACGCAGGAATACCGGAATAATTGCAATACATACCACTGTCAGTACCAGCCCTTGTACCGCGTTCCAGAAAAATCCCAGTGACGCTGCCTGATCCGCCTTTTTCTTTTCTCCTGCTCCCAGGAAAAATGCGATCACAGCATTGATTCCGACACCAAAACCGATTGACACTGCACTCATCAGATTCTGAACAGGAAATACCAGCGACAATGCTGTCATGGCATCTTCACTGATCTTTGCCACAAAAAAGCTATCTACAATATTATAAAGTGCATTGACCATCATGGAAAATACCATGGGCAATGACATGGACAGTACCAATCCTACTACAGGTTTTTCTTTCATAAATGATTCATTATTCATTGACGATTCCTCCTTGGTGTTTGATGCATACTTCAGAACTTATTTATTACTCGCCGAGGCAGGTTCGAAAGTCTTCGACTTTCTCACTTCTGCGGCTGTCGCCGCATATCTGTCCGCACTCAGATATGTGCCGGTGAGCAAGCTCCCCGCTCACATCCTGAGCACGCCCAGCTGCCCGGCTCGTAGTTACGCAAAAAAGCCACACATCAAAATGATGTGTGGCGAAAATCAGAATTATATTCTGGTAAAATCCACTTCCCTGACGGGTTTAGTGGCTATATAGTACCATCTGTTTTGCATATTTGTCAATGATTTATTGAACTTTTTTGTCATTTATGTTAGAATGAAATTTCAAGTGCAAAAAAGAAAGGGATGTATTTATATGAAAGGAACATTATATGGTATCGGTGTGGGACCAGGAGATCCACGTCTTATGACTTATCTTGCAGTAGACACGATTAAACGTTGTCCGGTCATCGCTGTACCTGCAGACGGAAAAGGAAAAGCAGTCGCTTACAAGATCGCAAGTGGTATTGTGGAGGATCTTGATGCAAAGGAATGCCTCAACCTCTCCACTCCCATGACAAAAGACAAAGCCATTCTGGATGCAGCTTATCAGACCGCTGCCGATACAATCATCGAACAGCTGGAACAGGGGAAGGATGTAGCCTGTCTGACCCTTGGAGATCCCACCATCTACAGTACCTATATCTATATCCATCGTCTTGTAAAGGCAAAAGGCTATGAAACTGAGATTGTCAACGGAATTCCGTCCTTCTGTGCAGTCAGTGCCAAATTAGGCGACAGTCTGGTGGATCGTTCTGAACAGCTCCATGTGATCCCATCTACCTATGATATCGAAGATGGTCTGAAGCTTCCGGGAACCAAAGTACTGATGAAAGCAGCTTCCAAGATGCCGATCGTAAAAGAAACACTCAAGCGCAACGACTTGAAAGGTGCCATGATCGAGAACTGTGGAATGCCAGAGGAACACATTTATCACGGTGTGGATGAGATTCCGGATCAGGCAAGCTATTATTCTATTATTGTTGTGAAAGAAGATCACCATGATTGAATTAAAACATCTCACCAAAAAATATGACCATTTTCTGGCGGTGAGTAATCTGAACCTGAAGATTGAGACTGGCGAATTTTTCGGACTTCTGGGACCCAATGGTGCCGGAAAGACCACAACTATCGGTATGCTCTCCACTCTTCTGCTTCCCTCAGAAGGCGAGATCTATATTGATGGCGAGCGGCTGACCCGCAAGAATAACCGGTTAAAGAGAAAACTCAGTGTCATCACCCAGGAGTATTCCATGCGGCAGGATATGACCATGGATGAGATTATGGAATATCAGGGAAGACTTTATTATATGCCGATCAAGAAGATCCGTGAGCGTTCGGAAGAACTGCTGGATTTCTGCGGACTCATTGATTATCGTCGGCGTACAGTTCGAAAGCTGTCCGGCGGCATGAAACGAAAGCTCATGGTCTGCCGTGCTCTGCTGACAGAACCTGAGATTCTGCTTCTGGATGAGCCGACAGCCGGCATGGATGCCCTGGCCCGCCGGCAGATGTGGAATCTTCTGAAAAAGCTGAACCAGCAGAATCTGACGATTCTTCTGACCACTCATTATATGGAAGAAGCCGAGACCCTCTGTGACCGGGTCGGCTTTATGTGTAATGGAGTTCTGGAAGAGACCGATGCACCCAAAAACATGATTGAGCTGCTGGGTCGATATACCGTGGATGAAGTCTGTCCTGACGGCATGAAGAACCACTATTTTCACAGAAAGGAGGATGCGATTCAGTTTCTGTCTGATTCCTCAAACGAAACTTCTCTGCGGAATACCACATTGGAAGATGTCTTTCTGGAAAAAGTCGGTCAGCAGCTTGAACGCAGATGATCATGGGAATTCTTACTGTATTATGGGAAAAATGGGTGGAGTTCCGGCGTGATTTTTACAAGATCACACTGGCTGCCATGATTGCTCCCCTCCTTTATATTCTGGTCTTTGGACTTGGGATTCAGACCATGTCACATGGACAGTCCTATCTGAACTTTCTGATTCCCGGTGTGGTTGCACTGACTACCATGAACGGAAGCTTTAATGCCATTGCTCAGAATCTGAATGTACAGCGGCTGTACGAGAAAGCATTTGACCAGGTTATGATCTCTCCCACTCCACTGTGGCAGTTCATCGCCGGTCAGGTCATTGGTGGAAGTCTCCGTGGACTCTATGCAGGCATGGTGATCATTCTGCTGGTGCTTCCTATCGGAACCGGACTTTGCTTCAATGGCTGGTCCTTCCTTCTGATGTTTTTAAACGGAGCAGTCTTCTCCACCATCGGAGTAGTAGTCTCCTTTTACGCCAAAAACCATGCGGATGTACCACGGTTTTCCAACTATGTGATCATGCCCATGGCTTATCTTTGCAATACCTTTTTCTCTTCTCAGGGCATGCCATCTGGCATCCGGCAGTTTGTGGAATACCTTCCTCTTTCCCAGACCAGTGCTGCTCTCAGAAGCATCGCCAACCATGAAGCATTTTCTTATACAAGCATTGAAATACTGCTTTTGTATCTGATCTGCTTCTCTGCAGCAGCTTCCTGGTTTCTGTATAAGAAAAAGAACCTATAGATGGAGGATAGCAAATGAAAAAAATCTATGCAATTCTTCTTGCAATCTTTTTATTGACCGGTGTCTGTCCGATTCCTTTGTATGCTGCCAGGACAGTCACTGCTTCTGCAAATACAGAAAATGATGCGGGTATTTCCGATCTGACTGACGGCGAATATGCCATTGATGTGACCATGACTGGCGGAAGCGGCAAGGCAACGATCCAAAGTCCGACCTTGCTCACTCTCAATGATGGAATCTCCTATGCTGCCATCACCTGGAGCAGTTCCAATTATGACTATATGATCGTAGATGGACAGAAATATCTGAATGAAAGTGAAGAAGATGCCAATTCTCGCTTCACGATTCCGATTGCTGATCTTACTCAGGATGTTCCTGTCATTGCTGACACACTGGCCATGGGAACACCTCACGAAGTCCAGTATGTGCTTACCTTTGACCCGGCTTCCATTGCATCAAAAAGCACCCTCCCGCAGGAAGGTGCCAAACGTGTGCTGATCATGGCCGCTGTCATTATTATTGGCGGTGGAATCCTGAACCATTTTGTCAATGAACGCCGAAAGCAGGATTATACCGGCAAACGGCGTTAATCACTTATTCTTACACAAACTAAAATTATCATCCATGGATCCGAGTGTAGAACATGGATGATAATTTTTACTCAAATATTTTTGATTGTATTATTTTCTCCAGTACATCAATCACTTCTTCATACTCTACTGGATGATTCTGAAAATAAGTTGTTATTTCCTCATAATCAGAACGATACACTTCGTCTTTTATTATCCTTTTGAGAATATCTGAAATATTCACCCCTCTTTTTGCCGACAAGCAAATCGGCATACCTTCCCGCTGTTCACGTATTTCAGCCACCAGTTTTTTATAAGATGCATCCAAAGTTAACTTCGGTAACAACATGTATAAATCATATATATGCCTGGAATTTCTTTGTATTTTCCCGGATAAATAATAATCGCATATGGCAAACACTTTATCTGCAAATGTTCTTTCCAGACTTTGCAACAACATTTCAAATGGCTCAAGCCGAAATTCTTCTACAAAATCTTGATTCTCCAGCCACAAATACTGATACACATAACTATCAACTGGCAGTTTCACTGTCGGAAATGATATTGATCCCAATGAAACTTCCATTTTCACACCAGGAATCATACTCTCCTGCATATATCCACTAATTGGTCTATAATCAAAGGTATAGCAATTGTAATCTCTTCTGCTTCTTGTTCTATCCCAGTCAGATATGGGAAGTCCAAGACTCTGACTGATTCCTGCTATAATCTCATTTTTTAAATGTTTTCTTTGTCCCTGAGTTAATTCATTTGAAAATGCAATATCAATATCTTCTGAAAAACGATCAATGGCATGGTGACATTTTGATAATGATGTTCCACCTTTAAAAACACATTCTGGTGCCTTCTCCGACAACAACTTCAAAATCATCGTCACATAATAATCTTTTTCAACAATAGCCGCCGGTCTCTTTAGTTCTTCGGCTGTAGCTTCAATAACATCCCGAAACAATTCCTTATCTTCATGCAAAAACATCAAAAAACCTCATCTCATACATATTTTTATAGATTCGCTCTGGGTATTCCCCAATATATTGATCTACATCCTTTTTACGGATCTCCATTTTTTGAATATACGTTTTTACACAAGAAGATGCAGTAACGATATCTTCATCTGCATATTGTGCAATATTACTTAATAAATCAAGAAGTTGCAGTATCCGGTAATTTTCATCTGTAACCACAGTTCTTGACCTGCGTAATATAATTTTACGTCCTTTCAACTCCACTTCCCGAAACCTAGAACTGACATTGTTTGTGACAATTTCAACTACATACGGAACCTGTGTTGTAATTCCCAACTGGTTAGCAAATGTATATCCCGAATAATATCCATCAGTTTTTCCATTTCTTGAAACATATTTTGCTCTTACAACAGCATCCGTCCCTAACGGAACCCCGCCTTTGAGACGACTTTGTTTGGGAATATAATAGACTCCTTTATCAAAACGTTCTATTTTTCCAGAATCACATAATACCTTAAACATTCTTCGAAGATTTCCGTTGGTCACAGGCAAATCAATGTCAGAAACAAATATTGGCTCATTGGGAAGATAATTTAACTTCAAATATTCATATAACATATATTATCTCCTTTTCACAATATTTATCTTTTATATATTA
>OGKG01002626.1_pt1 | contig 18336 bp, 8 predicted proteins | sample 1572201 | NCBI WGS metagenome assembly OGKG01 (sample SAMEA2582146, study PRJEB24529) | metagenome | biome: Human gut stool | place: China | collected 2011 | reverse complement strand
GAACGCTGGAGAACTTTTCGGAACCGGTGCTGATTCGTTTCCGTCGGCGGATTTGGTGTTTTCATCGACGACATGACCTACACTTCCAGTGGGGACATGCAAGCTCATCTAGCCAACGAAGTACAAGTAAAAATACGCGAACGATACACTACCGACAACACCGACGACCAAGTAGCACCTCTTTTTTTCGTCCCCACGGCTTACGCTCTCAACTACGGAGCATCCTACACTCTAAACAATCTGAAAAAAGTCGATAGCGAAGTAGTCATCGCCTTTACCGGATACGACTGCTTCTCCAATATCCGCCCCTCGGCCATCGACGATATGGCCGGACGCGTGGGAAGAAATTCGGTCATGTGGTGGAACAATCCGGTAAACGACGATCATGACGACCGCATCTACATGCGGGAGTTAACAACTCACTGGACAATTGAAAAACCCGGTGCAATCAATACGCTCAACGGGCTTATTCTGAACCCGATGAACCAAGCACAGGCTTCGAAAATCGCCTTGTTCGGAGCGGCCGATTACAGCTGGAATCCCAACACATTCGATTCCAAAAAGAACTGGGAAGCATCTTTCGCCCGAATCGTGAAAAATGGAGATACCCAAACCGCCGAAGCCTTGAAATGCTTCGCCCGCTTCTCGAACACGTTGGTCGAGGACGAAGAAATGATAACGCTCTACGATAATTTCATGGAGAAATTCGGCGGCGAAAGTTTCCCGTCGGAATATACCCAACTGAGAGAAGAACTGGACAACCTCAAACAGGCTTGTACCTACATCGAAACCTTAAAAGACAGTCCTTACAGAGATTACAAATTGATGTATGAAGACGTGCGCTGTTGGAATGCCAAGCTGAAAAGTATAAGCACCATCGCTCTCGATGCCCTCGATATGCTCGATCACGGCAACACCATGTCTCGCCCGGAAGGTTGGGAAAAATATTTGAGACTAAACGAGCTATACGCTATGCTCGAAACCGACTCGGCCTATCTTGTAAGCGCACTCGAAGGCTACGGGACAACCACCCGGGAAACTTTCTATAAAGTAAAGCCGGCCGATAGCCACTTGAAGCCCTTTACCGATTTTTTGGCAGGGAAAATAAGTAGCGGAATCCCCGGACTATGGCCGGCAAAAGACAATGTACAACTCATCACCAATATCGAGAATTTACAAGGCATCGATTTGTCGGTGCAGAACGAGACGATACAATTGAACGGATTGAGCGGGCTCGATCTCGATAAAGGAGAATATGTAGGTATATATTTGGGAAACCTCGAAAAAATAAGCGCAGAAAAAATCTCAACCGGAAAAGCTCCGCGAATAGAGCTATCGGAAAACGGCAAACAATGGACTCCGGCCGAACTCCCTATCAGAGAACAAAAGGCAGCATATATCCGAATCAAGAATATTTCGGAAGAAACGGAAACAATCGATTTCGACCGCTTTTCGGTATCCCGTATCTTCACTCCGATAGAAACCCGCGCACAAGTGTCGACCAACATGCCGGCATATCAAGACTATACCATAAGCAATGTCATCGACGGATCCGCATCGACCTACTTCTGGAAAGACGGAGGACAAGCCGCCAACGACTATATCCTTCTCACCTACCCCACGGCTCAACCTGTCTACCAGATAAGCATCACATTCACCCCCAATGACCAGCCGTCGGGAATGGCTGCAATAGAAATATCGACCGACAATAAAAACTGGCAAACCGTCACTGAGTTTACAAGCAGTCAACTCGACGCTTCCCACACGCTCACTTGCGATGCCAATGGAGCCGTAGCGAAGTATGTGCGATTTGTCATTCGATACATTACAAGCGAATACTGGTTACAAGTGGCCGAATTTAACGCCGAGATGTCGGAAAAATATACCCAAACGACCGACCAAAACGGCGATAAAATAGCCTCCCTATCGGATTTGAGCCTCACGACAAATTACCAAGCCGGAGAAGCGGGATATATCGAACACCGTTTTATCGAGAATCTCACGATCGAATCGGTTGAAATTTATCACAATACCATTTTCGATCCAGCTCACAAACGCCCGTCGATATATGTCAATAACGGCTCCGAATGGATCGAAACCGGCTCTTTGGAATCATTGTGCACTATCATAGACACTCACGAAATAGATACGGTAACAGCAGTGAAAATAGAGTGGAACAAAGAGAATATTCCCAATCTTTACGAAATACTTCCCGTTGGGACACCCTATGTAGAAAAGCCGGGAAAACCCACCGCCATAAATAACGTGAAAAAGGACGGTCTAACCATATATACAAACGATAATCGATTGATCGTACAATCGGACGATATGATACAAAATATAATTTTATTCGACTTAAACGGAAAAACGATAAACCATTTTAACGTAAATAAATGTATCTTTGAAACAACATTCGGCTCGAATATTCCACAAATATTAATCGTGCAAGTTATGCATACAAATGGAGATTTATCGACCTGTAAAATAATACGATAAAAGCAAAACGATAGAATAAGAAAGAGTACTTCATACACATAAACAAAAGACATGAAACGAGCATCGCTATGGATAGGTTTGGGATTACTGCTTTTTTCAAGCTGTTCTAACCTCACAGAAACTCAGTTACAATATATCGACTATGTAAACCCGTTCGTAGGAACGGGAGGCCATGGGCACACATTCCCCGGCCCCGTCGTCCCCCACGGAATGATACAGCCCAGCCCCGATACCCGCATATACGGGTGGGATGCTTGCTCGGGGTATCACTATTCCGACAGTACGATAAACGGATTCTCTCATACCCATCTGAGCGGTACGGGCTGCGGAGACTACGGAGACGTTCTGTTAATGCCCACCGTAGGAAAACAAAACTATCGTTACTTGGGATACGGTTGCCAGCAAACCGCCTATGCCTCAACGTTCTCGCACTACAAAGAAGTGGCAAAACCGGGATACTATTCGGTAGAACTCGATCGTTACAACGTGACAGCCGAACTAACGGCGACACCTCGGGCGGCCCTGCACCGTTATCGTTTCCCCGAAAGTAAAGAAGCAGGATTTATCGTCGATTTGGATTACAGTCTACAAGGACAAGAAAACATCGATATGAAGCTCGCCTCGCTCAGCGATACCGAAATAGTCGGGTGGAAAAAGACCAGAGGCTGGGCGGAAAATCAATGCATAGGCTTTTACATGAAATTTTCCAAACCATTCACTTGCCATATCGTCGACACGGTCATCGATATCGTGCGCGATGGAAAATCCTGTAAATTGGAACAGAAAAAAGCACTGCTCCAATTCCCGACAGCACAAAACGAAGAAGTGCTTGTAAAAGTAGGTATATCGGCCGTAGATATAAAAGGAGCACAGCGGAATGTCGAAACCGAAATCCCATCTTGGGACTTCGACAGTATAATGACCGCTACACAAAATAAGTGGAACGACTACTTGGAAACCATTCAGGTCGAAGGCAATAACGAAACCCAAAAACAGATATTCTACACAGCACTATACCACACGGCTATACACCCCAGCCTTTTTTCCGATGCGGACGGGCGCTATCGTGGGCTCGACCAAATGATACATCAAACCAAACCCGGCAAAGAAATATACACGGTTTATTCCCTATGGGATACTTTCCGGGCATTGCATCCGCTATTGACCATCATCAAACCCGATTTAAATGAAAAATTGGTGATGTCTCTTATGCAAAAATACCACGAAGGGGGTATTCTGCCCATGTGGGAATTAGCAGGAAATTACACGGCTACGATGATTGGTTATCATGCTATCCCCGTAATCGTCGACGCATATATGAAGGGATTCGACAAAATCGATGGAAAAGAATTGCTCGAAGCCTGTATCCGCAGCTCGGTATATGACACGACCGGTATTATCGCATCGAGCAGAATGGTCAACGGGTTGGTTCCCATTTCTAAATACTACAAAAATAAAATAGGTTATGTTCCCTACGAAAAAGAAAACGAGTCGGTAGCCAAAGGTTTGGAATACGCCTATAACGATTGGTGCATCGCTCGATTGGCAGAAGAAATTGGCGATACGGCCACTTACGAAAAATACAAGGCACTCTCTAAATCATACATCAATTACTACGACCCGCAAACCGGATTCATGCGTGGTAAAGACTTGAAAGGGAATTGGCACGTTCCATTTAATCCCCGTTACTCCGACCACCGCAATGACGATTATTGCGAAGGAACAGCTTGGCAATGGGCTTGGTTCGTTCCTCACGATATAGAAGGACTTATCGCCTTGATGGGAGGTCAGGAAAAATTCATTGGTCGACTCGATTCTCTCTTTGTCGCCGAATCAAAGATAGAAGGACCTCTCGTATCTTCTGATATATCGGGACTCATCGGACAATACGCTCATGGAAACGAGCCAAGCCATCACATTGTTCACCTTTACAACTACGTGAATCAATCGTGGAAAGCCCAACAGTTGATCGATACAATTCTCCATACCCAATACTTCAACAACCCCAACGGATTGTCGGGCAACGAAGATTGCGGTCAAATTTCGGCTTGGTATGTGCTCAATGCGATGGGATTCTATCAAGTATGTCCCGGATCGCCCATATATTCTGTCGGTCGTCCTATCTTCGATAAGGTAACCATAAATCTACCCAATGGGAAAGTATTCGAAATTATTGCCAACAACAATTCCCGAACCAATAAATATATACAGAGCATTCGCCTTGATAATATCTTGCTCGAATCTCCTTTCTTCATGCATAGCGACATTATGAAAGGCGGAAAAATTGTAATGGAAATGGGAAACACCCCGGTCAAACAATAAACGGAATCAGATATTAACATCACATAATCCAAACAGTTATGAAAAATATGAATCGTTATCTCGCACTTGTGGCCTTGATAATCTCCTTAATCTCCTGCCAAAGTGAAGACAACCCAAATCGTTATGAATTAATACCCTATCCCAATGACATGGAACAGATGTCGGGACGCTTTTCTTTCGATGACGACACACAGATTTTTATTTCACCGGAATGTGGAGACGAAGTAAATGAAATCTTGGCTCAGTTTGCAGAACAATTCGGTAAAACAGCCGGCAAGGACTTAAAAATAGCCGAAAAAGAAGGCAAAAATATGATGATCGTAAAAATCGATACGACTATGAGCCAAGAGGCTTATCGGCTAAACATAAGCAAAAAGAAAATCGAAATAACCGCAGCTACGCCCAACGGTGTACGCTATGCGCTACAAACCGTTAAACAACTCCTTCCGGTAGCGATCTATGGAGAAAGCCTCTCCGCAGATGAAAATTGGTCGGTTCCTTGTGCCACGATAAATGATGCTCCCCGTTTCGGATATCGGGGAATGCACCTCGACGTTGCCCGTCATTTCTTCACATTGGACGAAGTAAAACGGATTCTCAACGTAATGGCTGTTCACAAACTAAATACATTGCATTGGCATCTCACCGACGATCAAGGCTGGCGCGTAGAAATAAAAAAATATCCACGATTGACCGAAGTGGGCAGTATCCGCAACAAAACCATGATTCGTAAAGAATGGGATAACTACGACACGACCCCCTATGGTGGATTCTATACACAGGACGAATTACGCGATATGGTAAAATACGCCGCCGATTTGGGTATTACCATTATTCCCGAAATAGACCTTCCCGGACACATGATGGCGGCATTGGCCTCTTATCCCGAATTAGGTTGCACGGGTGGCCCGTACGAAGTTTCCGGACAGTGGGGTATCCGTGACGATGTGCTCTGCGTAGGAAAAGAAAAAACATTCGAATTCATTGAAAACGTTTTGCTCGAAATCATAGATATATTTCCCTCGAAATACATACATATCGGAGGTGACGAATGTCCCAAAATTCGATGGGAAAAATGTCCTGCTTGCCAAGCCCGTATCCAAAAATTAGGACTCAAAGACGACGAACATGGTAAAGCCGAACACTATCTGCAAAGTTATACGACCGAACGGATAGAGAAATTCCTCAATGAACACGGACGCAAAATCATTGGATGGGACGAAATCCTCGAAGGCGGACTCGCCACCAATGCGACAGTCATGTCATGGCGAGGTGTTGCCGGAGGTGTCGAAGCGGCGAAACAAGGGCATTATGCCATCATGACTCCGACTGCACCTCTTTATCTCGACTATTACCAATCACAAGATACACAAAACGAACCTTTGGCTATCGGTGGTTATAATCCGGTCGATATGGTCTACAACTTCAATCCCGTACCCGAAAGTCTCACAGAAGAACAAGCCAAATTCATATTAGGTACACAAGCTAACATCTGGACAGAATATATCACTACTCCCGAACATCTCGAATACATGATACTTCCCAGATTAGCAGCACTGAGCGAAGTACAATGGGATCAAGTCGAGAACAAAAGTTATGACCGGTTCCTCGATAATATCGGGCATATCTTTGCTATCTACGATGTAATGGGGCTCAACTACGCCAAACATATACTCGAAGTTAAAGGCGAATACTCGGTAAATGAAACCAAAGGCTGTATAGAAGTGACACTCCGCACACAAGGCAATGCACCCATCTACTATACCCTCGATGGATCCGAACCAACGACAAACAGCACCCGATATACCGATCCGATAGAAATCCGTACCGAAAATGATTCTTGCACATTGAAAGCTATCGTCATACGCGAAGGCATCGAAACCCGCACACTCGTGCGCCCCTTCAAATTCAATAAAGCCACAGGACACATGCCCCAACTGAAAGATGCACCCAGTGAAAAATATACTTTCGGAGGAGCCGGTGTACTCACCGATGGCATACATGGAGATTTCAATTACAGTAACGGTTGTTGGCTCGGATTCATCGATACGCCGTTAGATGCAACAATCGATTTAGGAAAAACGCAAACGATAAGTCAGGTCAAAATAGGATCGCTCGTACAATATTCCGAGTACATTTTCCCGCCCACCCAAATAAAAGTCTATGCGACTAATGGAGACAACCCGATGACCGAAATCGGAAAACTCGAAATTCCGGTAACACAAAAACAAGACCAAGACGGAGTACGGGAATATACCTGCGAATTTCCTGCCGTCCCCGCCTCGAAAATCCGGGTGGTTGTCGATACCACCGATAAAATACCGGCATGGCACGGAGCCAAAGGTGAAAAAGGTTGGCTTTTTGTCGATGAAATATCTGTCAACTAATGATTATTACCGAAACACATGAATAGACACAATATATTCAAAGCCGTTCTCTTCTCTACTCTGTTACTTATCGGAAACAGTTGTTCTGAGCGAAAAGAAATTGATGTTATACCCATGCCTCGATCGGTAGAGTACCACAGCGGAAATTTTACAATTTCAACCGAGACCAAGTTCTATACAAACCTCTCCGCTGAAAGCCGGCAAGCTCTAACCGACTATCTCGAAGGGACATCGCTCAGTTCCGTTTCCTTTGCCGAATCGGCTACCGGAAATAACGGAATCGAATTGAACCTCTGCGATAGTTCCATCGTGACAGGAAATGAAGCCTATCGGATCGAAATCGATAAAAAAGGTGTTCGCCTGTCGGCAAATACCGAGACCGGGATATTCTACGGTCTCCAAACACTTCTGCAACTGTTGAACAACGGCGATAACAAAACTCTTCCCGCTCTGACGATCAACGATTCCCCTCGTTTCCCATACCGGGGATTGCACCTCGATGTTTCGCGCCACTTCTTTGATAAAGAATTTGTCAAAAAACAATTGAATGCGATGGCCTATTTCAAAATGAATCGGTTGCATTGGCATTTGACCGACGGTGCCGGTTGGAGAATCGAAATAAAGAAATATCCCCGCCTCACCTCTTTCGCTGCGTGGAGGCCCTTCGATAAATTAAACGACTGGTGGGTAGGAGGTCGCACTTTCTGTGAGCAAGACGATCCTCGTGCCGTCGGCGGATATTACACACAAGACGACATTCGGGAAGTTGTCGCTTACGCTGCCGACCGTCATATCACCATCATTCCCGAAATCGAAATGCCGGGACACTCCGAAGAAGTATTGGCCACTTACCCAGAGTTATCTTGTTCCGGTAAACCCTATGTCAATGCCGACTTTTGCATAGGAACCGAAAAAACTTTCGAATTCCTCGAAAACGTCTTACTCGAAGTAATCGACCTTTTCCCCTCTGAATATATTCACATCGGAGGTGACGAAGCAAGCAAAAGTAGCTGGAAGACATGTCCCCGTTGTCAGAGGCGCATGGCCGACGAACACTTAAATTCGGTAGACGAATTGCAAAGTTACATGATACACCGCATTGAAAAGTTCTTAAACGATCACGGTCGTAAAATCATCGGGTGGGACGAAATCATAGAAGGCGGGCTATCTCCTACGGCCACAGTCATGTCATGGCGGGGTGAAGAAGGTGGCATCAAAGCTGTAAAAGCTGGAAACCAAGCCATCATGACACCCGGTAAATACTGCTACCTCGATGCATTTCAAGATGCCCCCAACACTCAACCTATGGCCATAGGCGGGTATCTTACCTTGGAAAAAGTCTACTCTTTCGAACCGGTCCCAGATTCGCTTTCCACGAAAGAAGCCGAGCTTATTCTAGGTGTACAAGGAAATGTATGGACCGAGTACATACCCACACCCGAACACTTCGAATACATGATATATCCCCGGATATTGGCACTCGCCGAAATCGGGTGGTCACCTTCCGGGGGCAAAAAGTGGGACAATTTCCACACCCGAGCCCTTCAAGCGGTAAATATACTTCGAGAACAGGGTTATAATCCTTTCCCGCTCGAAAAAGAAATAGGCGATAAACCCGAATCATACCAGAAGGTAAACCATCTGGCTATCGGGAAAAAAGTAACCTATGCCAATCCTTATAGCAATCATTACGCAGCTCAGGGAGAGAAAACATTGGTCGATGGAGCCCGGGGGGGGTGGATGTACAACGACGACCGTTGGCAAGGCTTTATCGATTGCGATTTCGATGTAACGATCGATCTCGGTAAAGAAACCGATATCAAACAAGTCTGTGCCGAATTCATACAGCTTAAAGGCCCCTACGTATGGTTACCCAAACAAGTTATCATATCGAGCTCCGTCGATGGAGAACATTACGATATCCTAGCGACTGTCGACAATGACATTTCACCCGACATCGAAACGCTTCAATTCAAAGAATTCGGTTGGGAAGGTAATGCAAAAACTCGCTATATCCGCTACAAGGCATTATCGAACGGCATTGCCGGAGGCTGGCTGTTCACCGATGAAATCAGAGTCAAATAATCGATACACTATTTATAGAACAGAAAAAGACACAATTCGGGAAAATGAAGAAAATTAGTAAAGAAAAATCAATAAATCCTATTGCATGGGTCCCCACGGCATATTTTGCCATGGGGCTTCCTTTTATAGCGGTAAATCTCGTTTCCACATTTATGTTCAAGGACTTAGGAATATCCGACACCCAAATTGCCTTTTGGACTTCTGTCATCATGTTACCGTGGACATTAAAGTTCCTTTGGAGTCCTTTTTTAGAAATGTACCGTACGAAAAAATTTTTTGTTATCGTCACCCAGTTACTGAGTGGATTATTATTCGGTATAGTAGCTCTCTCATTGAACTTCGACTACTTTTTCGCGATCAGTATCTCCACGATGGCCGTCATCGCTTTGAGTGGAGCCACGCACGACATAGCTTGTGACGGCGTCTATATGGCCGAACTATCTCCCGAAGATCAGGCAAAATACATCGGTGTACAAGGAGCTTTCTACAACATTGCGAAATTAGTAGCCAACGGTGGATTGGTAGCAGCGGCGGGAATGCTAGCCGAACATTTCGGCGCATCCGAAGGAGCCTCTATTCAAGCGAATATGCCCGCCTATAAAGAAGCGTGGATGATTATTTTTATCATCATTTCGGCACTGTTGTTGCTATTGGGGCTATACCACTCAAAAGTACTCCCTTCCACACAAGTACCAAACCAAGAAAAACGTTCAAGTTCCGATGTGGCGAAAGAGCTATGGGAGGTCATTAAAAACTTCTTTACCAAGAAACACATCTTTTACTATATCTGTTTCATCATACTCTACCGCTTTGCCGAAGGATTTATCATGAAAATCGCTCCGCTATTTCTGCGTTCTTCACGCGATATCGGCGGATTGGGACTTTCTCTTACCGAAATCGGCACATTGAATGGAGTGTTCGGTTCAGCTGCGTTTGTTTTAGGATCATTGTTAGCAGGAGTTTACGTTTCGCGTCGAGGATTGAAGAAAACGCTTTTCACCCTCTGTTGCGTATTCAACTTTCCATTCGTAGCCTACACATTATTAGCCATATTCCAGCCCGAAAATCTCTATCTGATAGGAACCGGTATCGTTATCGAATATTTTGGTTATGGATTCGGATTCGTGGGTCTCACACTCTTCATGATGCAACAGATAGCGCCGGGCAAACACCAAATGTCACACTACGCTTTCGCTTCGGGTATTATGAACCTCGGTGTCATGCTTCCAGGTATGATGAGTGGATTTTTCAGTGATTGGCTAGGCTATGAAAGATTCTTTATCTATGTATTGTTGGCTACAATACCATCGTTACTAATCACCTACTTCATTCCATTCACCTACGATGATTCGAAGAAAGAAAGTAATCGATGACAAAAAAACAGACCTACGTTCAATCGCGATTAAACATTAAACACATATACATTAAAAAAGAAAAAACGATATGACAAAAAAAATGGTTATGCCCTGGGAAGACCGTCCGGCAGGATGTGCGGACGTCATGTGGCGTTATTCGAAAAATCCAGTAATCGACCGCTACCATATCCCCTCTTCCAACAGCATTTTCAACAGTGCCGTAGTACCTTTTGAAGACGGGTTCGCCGGAGTGTTCCGTTGCGATAACAAAGCCGTGCAAATGAATATCTTTGCAGGATTCAGCAAAGACGGTATTCATTGGGACATCGAACATGATCCCATTAAATTCAAAGCAGGAAATACCGATATGATAGAATCTGAATACAAGTATGATCCCCGTGTCACTTGGATCGAAGACCGCTACTGGATCACATGGTGTAACGGCTACTACGGTCCGACCATCGGTGTAGGCTACACATTCGATTTCAAAGAGTTTTTCCAATGTGAAAACGCCCTTCTGCCTTTTAATCGCAATGGAGTATTGTTTCCGCAAAAGATCAACGGGAAATACGCCGTGTTGAGCCGCCCGAGTGACAGCGGACACACTCCGTTCGGCGATATTTATATCAGTTACAGCCCCGACATGAAGTTTTGGGGCGAACATCGGCACGTACTCTCTCCCACACCTTTCCCCGTGAGCGCTTGGCAATGTACCAAAGTAGGTGCTGGCCCTATCCCTATCCTCACCGACGAAGGCTGGCTCATGTTCTACCACGGTGTCATTACCACTTGTAACGGATTCCGTTACTCTATGGGAGCGGCAATTCTCGACCGTGAAGACCCCTCCAAAGTGCTTTATCGTACACAACCCTATCTTCTTGCTCCGGCAATGCCCTATGAGATGCAAGGCGACGTACCCAACGTTATATTCCCTTGTGCAGCCCTTCACGACGAAGATCGAGTAGCGGTCTATTACGGCGCAGCCGACACGGTCGTGGGAATGGCATTCGGATACATTTCGGAAATCATCGAATTTACCAAAAAGAACTCAACAATCTGATTTTTTTATGAACATTCGCAATCTCATCGTTGCGGGAATCATAATGACAGTCTCGTCCGCCACACTATCGGCAGACGAGCCTGTCGCTTATGTAAATCCCTTCATCGGAACAACGAACTTCGGAACGACGAATCCGGGTGCAATCTATCCTAACGGCCTTATGTCGGTCACACCATTCAATGTAATGGGTTCCGACAAAAACGTATATGACAAAGATGCGCGCTGGTGGTCCACCCCCTACGAATACCACAACACATTTTTTACCGGATTTTCTCATGTAAACCTTAGCGGCGTGGGCTGCCCCGAATTAGGCTCCCTCCTATTAATGCCGACAAGCGGAGAACTCAATGTCGATTACAAACAATACGGTAGTGAATACGCTTTGGAAGAAGCTCACCCGGGCTACTATGCCAACCGGCTCACTCGCTACGGTATCGATACAGAAGTGAGTGCTACCCCCCGCACCTCCATCGCCCGATTCACCTACCCGGGCGGTGAAAGCCACATATTGCTCAATTTAGGAGAAGGACTCACCAACGAGAGTGGAGCGACCGTCCGTAAAGTAAGCTATACCGAATACGAAGGTAGCAAGCTCCTCGGTGGATTTTGTTACTACAACCGGCAGGGAGTATTCCCTATCTATTTCGTGATACGGGTCGACAAAAAACCCCTACAATCGGGATACTGGAAAAAACAAAGACCTATGACCGGTGTAGAGGCCGAATGGGATCCCGATAACGGGAAGTACAAAATCTACACCCGGTACACCAAAGAAATGTCGGGCGATGACATAGGAGTATTCTTCTCCTACGATACCAAACCCAGAGAACAGATTCAAGTACAAATGGGCGTATCGTTCGTCAGCATCGAGAATGCCCGCCAAAACCTCGACAGTGAGCAGCAAGGATTCCAATTCGACAAAGTGTGCCTCGATGCCCGGAATCAATGGAACGATATACTCTCCCGAATAGAAGTAGAAGGAGGTTCCGATGAACAAAAAACCATCTTCTATACGGCACTATACCACATGTTTATTCACCCCAACATTCTCCAAGATGTCAATGGGCAATATCCCGCTATGGAGAGCGACAAGATACTCACCACCCGGCACGATCGCTACACCGTCTTCTCGCTATGGGATACATTCCGCAACGTACACCCATTCTTTACCCTCGCTTATCCCCAAAAGCAACTCGACATGGTACAGACCCTCATCGACATGTACAAAGAATGGGGTTGGTTACCTCGCTGGGAACTTTATGGAAACGAAACGCTCACCATGTCGGGAGATCCGGCTATCATTATGTTGGCGGATACATGGTTGCGAGGACTTAAAAACTTCGATGCAGAAACAGCCTATGAGGCGATGGTAAAATCGGCGACTGCTCCCAGTAGCGAAAATATTTTACGCACCGATAACGACGACTACATGAAACTGGGATATGTACCCTTACGCGAGCAATTCGACAACTCCGTATCCCACGCCCTCGAATACTATCTGGCAGATTTCGCACTCTCCCGCTTCGCCGAAAGTTTAGGGCACAAAGAAGATGCCCAAACCTTCGCCAAACGTTCGTTGGGCTACAAACACTACTATTGCAAAGAATTCGGGACACTGCGTCCCATACTGCCAGACGGCTCGTTCTACACGCCGTTCGATCCCCTGCAAGGTCTCAACTTCGAACCAGCTCCCGGATTCCACGAAGGCAACGCATGGAATTACACCTTCTATGTCCCCCACGACATCGACGGGCTAAAACGATTGATGGGAGGAGAAAAGAAATTCGCCGCCAAGTTGCGAAAAGTATTCGATGAAAACTTCTACGATCCGGCAAATGAGCCAGACATCACTTACCCCTACCTTTTTGCCCAAGTCAAAGGTGAAGAATGGAGAACTGACTCGCTGGTCAACTCGCTCTTGAAAAAATACTTCAAAAATCAACCCGATGGCATACCCGGCAATGACGACACAGGAACGATGTCCGCATGGGCCGTATTCAGTATGATGGGACTTTATCCCGATTGTCCGGGAATACCCCGTTATACCCTCGTAGCTCCTGCCTTCGACAAGATTATACTCCATCTCGATCCTCGTTATTATACCCAAGACTCTTTGGTCATCGAGTGCGAACGGCCTTCTCCGAAGGCTATCTACACCGACCGTATCACGGTAAACGGGAAAAAACATAAAGGACGATTCATTTCCCACGAAAATTTAGTCAATGCCGGTACAATCCGGTTCACTCTTACCGAGAAAAAATAAATCCGATCTTTCTCCATAATGCAGAAACGGAGCCAATTTCCTCAAATGGAAATTGGCTCCGCTTGTTTTATAAATTCCGAAATCTATCGACTATTCCCACTCGATAGTCGAAGGCGGTTTAGAACTGATGTCGTAAACCACCCGATTCACGCCACGCACTTTGTTAATAATATCGTTAGATACTTTGGCAAGGAACTCATAAGGCAAATGAGCCCAATCGGCAGTCATACCGTCGGTCGAAAGAACGGCTCGGAGGGCGCCAGCCCGCTCGTATGTCCGTTCGTCGCCAATCACCCCTACCGACTGTACCGGCAACAAAACGACTCCCGCCTGCCACACTTTATTATACAGGTCGTTGTCGATAAGTCCCTGTATGAAAATATGATCTGCCTCCTGCAAGATATGTACCTTCTCGGGTGTGATATCTCCAAGTATACGGACAGCCAATCCGGGTCCGGGGAAAGGGTGACGTCCGATGAGTTTCTCGCTGATACCCAGTTCCCGACCGACCCGGCGCACCTCGTCTTTAAACAGCAGACGCAACGGCTCCACCAGTTTCAAATTCATTTTCTCGGGCAATCCTCCCACATTGTGGTGCGATTTGATAGTCATACCCGTAATCGAAAGCGATTCGATCACGTCGGGATAAATAGTCCCTTGCGCCAGCCATTTTATATTAGTCAGCTTACGAGCCTCGCGATCGAAAATATCGATAAAACCCTTACCGATAATTTTCCGTTTCTTTTCCGGATCGGTCACACCCTTCAACTGTTCGTAAAAATAATCCTTAGCATCTACGCCCAAGACATTGAGCCCCATATCCTTGTAATTGGCAAGGACGCTCTCGAACTCGTTTTTCCGCAACAAACCGTTATCAACGAAGATACAGGTAAGGTGATTACCGATCGCCTTGTTGAGCAACACGGCAGCCACAGTAGAATCGACACCTCCCGACAAGGCCAATACCACTTTGTCGTCTCCCAACTTCGTACTTAATTCCGCTACTGTATGTTCGATAAACGATGCCGGTGTCCAGTCCATATCACAGTGACAGATATCACGCACGAAATTCGTCAGCAGAAGCGTGCCGTCTTCGCTGTGATATACCTCTGGGTGGAACTGTACACCCCATGTCGGTTCGCCCTCGATATGAAAAGCCGCCGTCTTTACTTCATGGGTACTGGCCACAAGGGTGAAAGTAGAGGGAATTACCGTAATAGAATCGCCATGCGACATCCATACGGTGGAATTCTCCCGCACACCATGCATGAGGGGGTCGTTCTCGTCATGCCAAGCCAAATTGGCACGACCATATTCCCGGGTATCGGCAGACTCGACCTTTCCCCCCGACGTATGAGCCAAGAATTGCGCCCCGTAACAAACGCCGAGTACCGGATAGACACCACGGATACGACTCAAATCGACAAAAAGGGCATTAGGATCGTTCACCGAATAGGGACTCCCCGAGAGAATCACTCCTTTAATTCCCTCTTCTCCGTAAGGGAATTTATTGTACGGCAAGATTTCGCAATACGTGTTCAGCTCCCGCAACCGGCGGGCAATCAACTGCGTGTATTGAGAACCAAAATCGAGAATAATAATTTTTTCCTGCATAATCGTAGGTCTTTATGTATGTTGTTTATGATTTTCTATTTTATCCTGAATCAACTGTTTGATATTATCCGGCTCCCCAACGAGCCAAATCACATCGTGCGCCTCAAAACAAGTTTGTCCGTCGGGCTGATGAAATATTCCGTCTGCACGTTCTATTCCCACAATGAGGCAATTATTCTTATTACGAATGCTCAACGACGAGCTCGTTTGCCCGATCAACGGCGAATTTCCGGGAACAACAACATGTGTAAACGAGACTTCCCTGTTATCGGTTTCCTCTTCGGGCGATTCACAACCTTCCACTACGGTAAGCAAAGATTGAATCTGATCATCTGTTCCAATAACACCGATCGTATCTCCCGGGAAAATTCGGGTTTCCCCTTTCGGGATATTGATTCTCCGAGTTCCCCTCTGAATGCTTACGACATTGATTCCATATTTTTTGCGTAAATCGGAATCCATTAGGCGACGTCCGGCAAACGGACAGTCAGCATTTACATCCATATAGGCCAAATGCATATCGCTTACCAAACTCGTATTCCGTCCTGTCTTTCGCAATTCCCTTTCGTTCAAGTTATCCATAAATATATTTTCGATACGCATGAACTGCTTCTGTATGCGCTTAGACAATAAAATGAGAACAACAATGAATATACCCAGTCCCAACAACACGCCGGTACGTTGAGAGTGGACGATGGAAAGATAATATATAACGAAAAACAAAGCCAGCAATATGCGGAAAACGATCATCAAAGTCAATGGAACCCGATTTACACTCCCCTCGCCCAATTTCCTTATCAAGGACATACTTACCTCCTTAACCATCAAAGCCCACAAGAACGGCGACATCACTACCAAAGTTACGATAGCGGCGATCATACGCCCCCACTCAGGCAAAATTTCTACCATCAACGGTATAAACCACATTTTAGAGACCATAATTATCGCTACGATCAGCGACGAATAAAGCAGTACTCTCCACAAATATTGTACAATAGCCTCTTTCCATACTGCCTTATGAGGCTTTATTTCGGTTCGGCTCTGACTATAACGGTCGATAACCGCAAGCCACCTCTCCGGCAAACGTCGCTCAATCCAACTATAAGCAGGGTCGGCCAACCGGATACAATAAGGAGTCAAAAAAGTAGTTATCACCGATACTGCCACAACTATCGGATACAGAAATTTGTCGATCACATTCAACGACATTCCCAACGAGGCTATAATAAAAGCGAACTCACCGATTTGAGATAAACTGAACCCCGATTGTATCGATATTTTCAATGTCTGTCCCGAAGCCAACATACCCACCGTACCGAAGAATATCTGTCCCACAATAACAACAATAGAGAGCAAACAGATAGGCAATGCATATTGACTGAGAGCCGCCGGGCTGACCAACATACCTACCGATACGAAAAATATGGCTCCAAACAGGTCCTTTACCGGTTGAACTACTTTCTCTATCCGCTCGGCTTCGTTCGTACCGGCTAATATAGAGCCCATGACAAAAGCGCCCAAAGCCGAAGAAAATCCGGCATAAGTAGCCAGAACGACCATACCCAAACAAAGTCCCATAGAAACTACCAACAAAGTCTCGTCATTTAAAAACTTACGTGTTTTTTTCAGAATCAGAGGCAATATGGAGATCCCCACAACAAACCAAATAATCAGGAAAAAGACCAATTTAGCAATACTCTCCAACAGTTCCGCCCCTTCGAACGAGTTCTTCACGGCAATAGAAGAAAGTATCACCATCATCACCACGGCAAACAAATCTTCCACGATCAACACTCCAAAAACCAAATTCGTAAAAGCCTTCTTGCGCAAATTCAAATCAGTAAAAGCCTTGATGATAATCGTCGTCGACGACATGGATAACATAGCTCCCAAAAAGATACTGTCGAGATATGTGAAATGTAATAACCGGCCCGCTCCGTAGCCTGCCAGCATCATACCCGTTACAACGACTAACGCCGTAAGAACGGCCGATGCCCCTACTTGAAAAAGTTTTTTAAAGCTGAATTCCAATCCCAAAGAAAACAGAAGTACAATGATACCCAGTTCTGCCCATAAATTTATATCACCCTCATCTACTATGGTAGGAAAAAAAACGAAATTGGGACCCACTAAAAAACCGGCGACAATATAACCCAATACAACGGGCTGTTTCAAGTTTTTGAAAAGTAATGTCACTACCCCAGCCACAATTAAAATAAGAGCCAAATCAGTAATGAGGGCATCCAACTCCATAATCAAATCTCGTTTTGAAGTGAAATATATTCCGTCCGATAAATATTACGCATATGGGAAAAAAGAGAAACAAAATCGGTCGTAGACCGAGACAAAATGATAAATTTCAAATCGGTCTTCTGTTCCGAATAATCATATTCTACCAACACATTGTGTAACGAAACCTCATACTCACCCAATAATTTTTCATACCGGGTCAAATCCTCGACAATATCGGCCGCTTTCAAATGTATAATTTTTCCTTCCCGGTCTAAATTCGTCCGACGCTCATATTGTTCCAAACTCACCAACGTGAACAATATCAATACGGTCGAAATAATCGCAATAACATAAAGTCCTACACCTACCGCCAAACCCAAAGCCGCCACCATCCAAATACCGGCAGCTGTGGTCAAGCCTCGTATCGAACCTTTTGTTTGAATGATGGCTCCCGCACCCAAGAAACAGACACCTGTAATCACTTGTGCGTCAACTCGGCCCGTGTCTCCGTTCTTCAATCCC
>OGKG01002622.1_pt1 | contig 18353 bp, 16 predicted proteins | sample 1572201 | NCBI WGS metagenome assembly OGKG01 (sample SAMEA2582146, study PRJEB24529) | metagenome | biome: Human gut stool | place: China | collected 2011 | reverse complement strand
CTGACCTGATCGCCAAGGCAAAGCGCATGAGCGTGCCCAACGATAACATCCAGCGTATCATCAAGAAGGCCGAGGGCGGCGACAAGACCGAGTACGAGGCAATCACTTACGAAGGCTACGGCCCCGGCGGCGTTGCCGTCATGGTCGAGACCCTGACCGACAACCGCAACCGTACCGCTGCCGACCTGCGTCACTACTTCGACAAGAACGGCGGCAATCTGGGCGCTATGGGCTGCGTGGCCTTCCTGTTCAACCAGAAGGGCGTTATCGACATCTCTCTGGAAGATAAGGACGCCGACGAGGCCATGATGGACGCTCTGGACGCAGGTGCCGAGGACTTCGACGCCGGCGAGGATGCAGCCGAGATCACCACCGATCCCGAGAACTACTCTGCCGTGGTCAAGGCCATGGAAGAGAAGGGCTACGAGATCCTGTCCGACGATCTGGCCATGGTGCCCATGACCACCACCCGTCTGACCGACCCCGACCAGCTCAAGGCTATGGGCAAGCTGCTGGATGCTCTGGAAGACAACGATGACGTCCAGAACGTCTGGCACAGCCTGGAGAACGAAGAGGATCTGCCGGAATAATTCCGCTGTTCTGAAATAAGATAACGAAAGCCGCCCTTTGCGCTGTATGACGCAGAGGGCGGCTTTTTGCGCCAAAAGACCGCACAGTAGCGGTTGAACTTTTGCCGGAAAATCGCTATACTGAGAGAAACCACACAGCAGGGGAGGGAGCGACGGATGCACAGGCAGAATGGGCACAGCGGGGTATCGCTGCGGGCAAAGGCCACGGGCTGGCTGGCGGCGATCTTGCTGGTGACGCTGATCTCCATAGGCATTGCCACCGGTACGGGGCAGTGGACCGTGACCCTGTTCGATACCCTCATGGAGGATAACGCCGCATGTTATGCTGCGCAGGATGCCATCAAGGCCGAGACCCGCGCCTTTGAGCGCTATGTGCGGGAGCCTTCGCAGGAGACGGAACAGGCCTACACAGCCGCCTGTGCCGGGACCGAACAGAGCCTTGCGGCGCTGCCCTTTGCGTATGAGAAGATCGGCGAGGACCGCTACGCCCGCACATGGAATCTGCGGCAGGGTTATGCGGGCTACCGGGAAAAGCGGGACGCCTTTCTGCAGCTTTCGCCCACAGATGACACTTATATTGAACAGATGTATGCTGTGATGGACCAGCAGGACCATCTGGCCGAATATGCCCTGCGGCTGACGCAGGCCACGCTGGAACAGGAGAACACACGCTACAGCCGGCAGGCGGCAGGCATCCGGTATCTGCCGTGGCTGTATCTGGCGTTGTTCCTGACAGCGGTGGTGCTGGTGGCGCTGCTCATCCGGGCGTTGACCCGGGCGGTGGTGCTGCCGCTGCTGCAGATGGCGCAGGCGTCCCGCAGCATCGCGGGCGGCGACTACACCGGCGCAGACATGCCGGTGGCCAGCGAGGACGAGGTGGGCCGTCTGGTAGGCACCTTCAACCAGATGAAGCACGCCATGGCCGAACATCTGTCCACCCTGAATGCCCTGCACCGGGAGGAAGTGCGGAACCTTGCGCTGGAAAAGGATCTGGAGCACACCCGGCTGGAGGTGTTGAAAAGTCAGGTGAACCCGCATTTCCTGTTCAATACCCTGAACATGATCTCCTGCATGGCCCGGCTGGAGGATGCTTCCACCACCGACCAGATGATCGTGCATCTGGGCAGCCTGTTCCGGCACAATCTGCGCACCAAACAGCAGGAAGTGACGCTGGAAGAAGAGCTGGAAGGGCTGGACGATTACATCTATCTGCAGCAGATGCGGTTCGACGGGCGCATCACGGTGGAAAAGAAGATCAAAGCCGACCCGGCGGTGGTGCATCTGCCGTCCTTTACGCTGCAGCCCATTGTGGAAAACGCTTTTTCCCACGGGTTGAAGTCCTGCGAAGAGGGCGGGCGCATCCTGCTGCGGGTGTGGATGCAGGGAACGCGGCTTGTCCTGACCGTGGCGGACAACGGCAAGGGCATGACGCCGGAAGAACTGGACGCCCTGCAGGAAAAGATCGCGCAGAGCGAGCAGACCGGAAAGAGCATCGGGCTGGGCAACATCTCCCGCCGTATCGGGATGCTCTATCCGGACGGGGCAATGAAGATCTACAGTCGGCCGGGGCACGGCACGGTGGTCCGGTTCGAGATCCCTCAACAGGTCAGACAGGAGGTTGCGGATTCTCATGAAGTGTAAGCTGATGGTGGCAGAGGACGAACTCATCGAGCGCAAGGTTCTGTGCAAGACGCTGCAGAGGTATTTGGGTGATCTGATCACCCTTTACGAAGCCAGAAACGGCAGGGAAGCGCTGGAAATTTTTGAGCGGGAAAAACCGCAGGTGGCGGTGCTGGACATTGAGATGCCCGGTGCCACCGGGCTGGAAGTGGCCCGCCGCATCCGGGAAACGGACAAAAACTGTGCCATTCTGTTCCTGACCGGGTTCGACAAGTTCGCCTATGCAAAGCAGGCCATCTCAGTGCGGGCGATGGACTACCTGCTCAAGCCCTATAATGAACAGGAACTGATCTTTGCGGTGGAAGAGGCCATCCGGCAGGTGTCGGCGCAGGTGCCGCCCCGCCCGGCTCCCGCGCCCGCTGCCGAGCCGGTGCGCCGCGAAGAGGACGAGGACATCCGCACGGCGCTGATCCGGGCCGAGATCAGCCGGTTCATCGAGCAGCACTACCGGGAGGACATCTCCATGCAGGATGCAGCGGCGGCGCTGCGCTACTCCGACGCCTACTTCTGCAAGCTGTTCAAGCAGTGCTTCAAGGTGAACTTTTCGGCCTACCTGAACGAGTTCCGGGTGGAAAAGGCCCGTCAGCTCATCCGTGACTCCCGCCTGAGCCTGAAGGATGTGGGCACGGCGGTGGGCTATGCCGACGCCAACTATTTTACCCGGGTGTTCAAGCGACTGACCGGGCAGACCCCGTCGGAGTACCGGATGGCGGCAGCAGAACAGGCAGTGCAGTAAAGGTTTAGGATGCATATCAGCTCTCCCGAAAGGGAGAGCTTTTTGTTTTGGCGGCTCGCCCTCTCCGTCATTGCTGACGCAATGCCACCTTGTTCCCCACTCTGTCGCTAACGCGACATCTCTCCCCGGCCGGGGAGAGTCTGTCAAAGGGAGAGGCTTTGGCAGTCCACGCAAAGTTCATGGTTTCGCCAGAGGCTCTCCCTTTGGGAGAGCTGGACGCGAAGCGGCCTGAGAGGGCGAGGACGCTGACCGAATACAGAAGCTCTTTCCTTTTTGCCAGTTTCTTTCGTCTGAGAACAGAAAAATTGTACTTGGATACAACGATGACAAAATCGTGCTGGCTATCTCAAAAAATTCCCGTTTCGCAAAAATTCACAGCTTGTTAAAATATAATCAGAAAGAAAAACCGCGTAAAAGGGAAAAAAGAGAGGATGCAATTCATGAAGAGAAGAACGTTTCTGTCGCTGATGGGCGCAGCGGCACTGACAAGCGGCATGATGCTCACCGGCTGCGGGACCGGTTCGGACAAGGATGACCGCAAGATCATCCGCATCGGCCATGTGCAGTCCCAGACGCACCCGGACCATCTGGGCCTTGTGGCATTTGCCGACCACATCAATGAGAAGCTGGGCGACAAGTACCGCGTGGAGGTTTACCCCAGTGAGCTGCTGGGTTCCCAGACCGAGATGGTGCAGCTGACCCAGACCGGCGCTATCGACTTCGTGGTGGCTTCCACTGCCATCATGGAGACCTTCAGCTCCAAGTACCAGATCTTCAACCTGCCGTACCTGTTCTCCAGCGTGGAGGCATATCACGCCGCCATGGATGACCCCGAGGTCACCGACCCCATCTTCAAGACCACTTCCAAGGCCGGTCTGGAGACGGTGGCATGGCTGGACGCCGGCACCCGCAACTTTTACACCGTCAAGACCCCCATCAACCAGCCCTCTGACCTGAAGGGCCTGAAGATCCGCGTGCAGCAGTCTCCCACCAACGTCGAGATGATGCGTCTGCTGGGCGGCACTGCTACCCCCATGGGCTTCGGCGATGTGTACACCGCCCTGCAGGCCGGTATTCTGGACGGCGCTGAGAACAACGAGCTGGCCCTGACCGACAACGGCCACGGCGACATCTGCAAATACTACTCCTATGATATGCACCAGATGGTGCCTGACCTGCTGGTTGCCAACTACGAGTTCATGCAGAATCTGAGCGACGAAGAGCGCGCCATCTTTGACGAGGGCTTTGAGATCGTGAAGGAGACCGAGCAGTCTGCATGGGCCGACGCTGTTGCCGCCGCAAAGGACAAGGCCGAGAACGAGCAGCACGTCAACTTCCTGTACCCGGACACCGCTCCGTTCCAGGAGGCCATGGCTCCGCTGCACGGCTCTGTGCTGGAGGCAAACCCTGAGCTGCAGCCCATCTACGACCGCATTCAGGAATACAACGCCGAATACACCGTCGCAGAATAAGGAGAAGCATCATGGAAAAACTCAGAAACGCTTTGAATAAAGTCCTGAACCTGCTGGCCGGCCTGAGCATGACCGTCATGGTCGTGCTGACCACCTACCAGGTCATTGCACGCTACGTCTTCAACGCGCCCTCCACCTGGTCGGAAGAGCTGGTGGGCTACCTGTTCGGCTGGAGCACCATGCTGGGCGCCACCATCGTTTCCGGCGAGCGCGGCCACATGAACATCCCCGTGGTGATCGATCGGTTCAAGCCCGCCGCACGCAAGGCCTTCCACATCTTTGCCGAGGTCATCGCCTTCCTCTTCTCCGCCACCATTCTGGTGTTCGGCGGCTATCAGGTGTCCCAGCTGGCCATGGGTCAGCAGACCTCTTCTCTGGGCGTGGCCGTGGGTGTGTTCTACTGGGTCATGCCGGTGTGCGGTGTGATCATCCTGATCTACTCCGTGCTCAACATCATCGGCATCGCCAACGGCTCCATCAGTCTGGATACCCCCGAGGACGCCGACTTTGCCAAGGTGGAAGCCGAGATGGCTGCCGCCGCTGAGAAAGAAAATAAGGAGGACTAAACCGTGGCGATTCAAGCATTACTCGTGATCCTGGCAGTCCTGCTGGTTCTGCTGTTTTTGGGCGTGCCTATCTCGTACGCTATCGCGGTCTCTTCGCTGACCGCCATCCTCTCTTCCATCGACCTGAACGTTGCCGTGCTGACCGCTGCCCAGCGCACCTTCGTGGGCATGAGCAAGTTCAGCCTGACCGCAATTCCGTTCTTCATTCTGGCCGGCAACATCATGAACCAGGGCGGCATTGCCAAGCGTCTGGTGGATTTCGTCATGGCCATTCTGGGCAAGCTGCCCGGCGCACTGCTGGTGACCAACATCGGCACCAACGCCCTGTTCGGTGCCATTTCCGGTTCCGCTTCCGCTGCTGCCGCCGCCGTCGGTTCCATGATCCGCGACGGTGCCGAGGAGCAGGGCTATGACCCCGCCGTCACCGCTGCCACCAACGCTGCATCCTCCTGCTCCGGCCTGCTGATCCCGCCGTCCAACGCTCTGATCACTTACTCTCTGGCTTCCGGCGGCACCTCCGTTGCAGCCCTGTTCATGGCCGGTTACATCCCCGGCATCATCTGGGCACTGTGCTGCTGCGTGGTGGGCGTGCTGCTGGCCATCAAGCTGGGCTATAAGGGTACTCCCGGCAAGTTCGACTGGAAGAATCTGGGCGTATGCACCCTGCGCGCCCTGCCCTCCCTGTCCCTGATCATCGTAGTTATCGGCGGCATCATCGGCGGCGTGTTCTCCGCAACCGAAGGCTCTGCCATCGCCGTTGTGTACGCTCTGATCCTTGCTTTCTGCTACCGCTCCATCAACCTGAAGAGCCTGTGGCAGATCATCGTGGATTCCGCCAAGATGTCCGGCATGGTCGTGTTCCTGGTGGGTGTGTCCAACATTCTGGGCTGGGTCATGGCCTTCCTGCAGATCCCCGACGCCGTTGCCGCTGCTCTGCTGAGCCTGACCAACAACAAGTACGTCATCCTGCTGATCATGAACGTGATCCTGCTGATCTCCGGCACCTTCATGGACGTGACCCCGGCAATCCTGATCTTCACCCCGCTGTTCCTGCCCATTTGCCAGAGCTTTGGCATGAGCACCATCCAGTTCGGTCTGATCCTCGTGTACAACCTGTGCATCGGCAACATCACCCCGCCCGTCGGCAACGCTCTGTTCGTCGGTATCAAGGTGGGCCGCACCAGCCTGTCCAAGGTCATGCCTTACATGCTGATGTACTATGTGGCCATCATCGGCGGCCTGCTGCTGGTCACCTTCATCCCCGCAGTGTCCATGGCACTGCCCCAGGCAATGGGTTTGGTCTGATTGTAACATTCCCTTCTTCTCCTATAAAAAGGCGGTGCTCTCTGCGGGGCACCGCCTTTTCCTGTTGCACAAAGGCGGCGGGTTGCGTTATACTTATCCCAAAAGGGAGGGGTGCTTATCATGCGCAGACGGACATTTCTGGCCGGGGCGGGGCTGCTGGCGCTGCAGCTGGCGGGCTGCGGGGGCGAAGCGCAGGTCACACCGGATTTTGTGCTGACCTATGCCGAAAACCAGCCGGAGGATTACCCTACCACAAAGGGCGCACAGTATTTTGCCGACCTTGTGCGTCAGCGCACCGGCGGCAAGGTGGTGGTTCAGGTCAAGGCCGGGGGCGAGTACGGCACCGAGGACGAGGTGTGGCAGCAGCTGCAGTTCGGCGGGATCGATCTTGCCCGGCTGTCGCTTTCGGCGCTGGCCGATGACCTGCCCAAGCTGAATGTGCTGATGCTGCCGTACCTCTACCGCGATGACGCCCACATGCGCCGGGTGCTGGACGGAAATCTGGGCGAAGAGTTTTTGCAGGTGTTCGGCGGGCAGGGCTGTGTGGGGCTGAGCTGGTACGACGCCGGAGCGCGGTCGTTCTACGCCCGCCAGCCCATCCGCACACTGGCAGATCTGGAAGGTAAGACTGTCCGCGTGCAGGACGCCGGCATTGCTACCGACATGATCCGCCTGCTGGGCGCTGTGCCGGAGACTTCGGCCTACAGCGATGTGTACTCGGCCTTTGAGACCGGGCAGATCGATGCCGCTGAGAACAACTGGCCGGCCTATTATTCGATGGAGCACTACAAGGTGGCCCGCTACTATACCGCCGACGAGCACAGCCGCGTGCCGGAGATCCAGCTGGCCAGCGCCCGCACATGGAACGCCCTCCCGCAGGAATACTGCAGCATCCTGCGGGAGTGCGCGGCGGAATCGGCGCAGTACGAGCGCGGCCTGTGGGAGCAGGAGGAAACCGCCGCCCGCAACGCCGCCCTTGCCGCCGGCTGCCGGGAGATCACCCTTGCACAGGAAGAGCTGGAACGGTTCTGCCAGCTGGTGCAGCCCCTGTACGAGAAATACTGCAGCGACTACCTGCCGCTGGTGGAAGAAATCCGCGGGATGTGAGCCGACTCTTAAGATTTCCTAAGAAATCTTTCGTGGAAACGGGGCGGCGTTGCTGGTATACTGGAACAAATGCCAAAAGGAAAGGGGAATGGGGAACATGGCAGAGCAGACGATCCTGATCGCGGAGGATGACCCGGACATCCGGGACGGCGTGCGCATCCTGCTGGCAGGGGAAGGATATCACATTCTGGAAGCCGAAAACGGCCTGCGGGCGCTGGAACTTTACCGCGGGCAGACGCTGGTCTACTCTTCGTTTGCGCCGAAGGGCGGCATCCCGGAGAAGACGGAGCGGGACCCCGGCGACCGGGTCGCCTTCTACGAATAGTCGCCCGGTTACACCCTGAACTTCGCGGACGGCGAAGCAGAAGCACTGTTGTACTACAACGGCCTGAACGACTACTACAGCACCGGCTGCGACATCCTGAATATGCTGTGTCTGCTGTGGTGGTTCCCGGGCTTTTTCCTGTTCAACAGCCGCAAGAACATCTGGAGCAACAAATTCCGCACCTTCCTCACCATGCTGGGCATCATCATCGGCGTCACGGCGGTCATCGTCATCGTGGGCTTGGGCAACGGCATGACCCAGAGCATCGAGAGCAGCTTTGCGGATATGGGTACAGACCTGCTCAGCGTGCAGGTGATGGGCTATGGCTCCCGCTCGGTAAAAGTGGACGACTTTTACGCCATCGTGGACTCCCGCCCCGACCTGTACAACGAAGTGTCGCCCACACCGGCTTTGAACGGCACGGTGAAGGTGGGCACCGCCAGCTACAGCACCACCGCCGTCAAGGGCGTGAGCGAGAGCTACCTTGCCATGAGCGGCTACTCCGTGGAGACCGGGCGCAACATCAATTATGTGGACCTGACCTACAACAAAAAGGTCTGCGTGGTGGGCGCGTACCTCAGCCGGGTGGCCTACGGCGGCAATGCCGTGGGACAGACCATTAAGATCGGTGCCGACAAATACACCATCGTGGGTGTGCTGGAAGCCAAGGTCACTGATCTTTCCAGTCAGGAGGGCAGCGGAGATGACCTGATCCTCGTGCCCTACACCACGGCGCTGCGGGCATCCGGAAGCAATACTTCCGGCTCCTACGCTGTGACCATGGCCGACGAGAGCAAGGCATCGGAAGCAAAACAGGTGCTGCCGGTGTCCGCAGCAGGTTCCAACACGGCTGTGCAGACGGCGGTGACGCTGGGCGGCTTTTCCGCCGGGGAGGACACCAATGCCGCCCTGACTCGGGGCCGTCTGGCAAAGCTGCTGGTGGCCTTTTCCGCTTACCGGGAAAGCGCCAATACCCAGGGCAGCACCGGCACCCTGAGCACGGTGCTGAACTACTTTGCCAGAGGAGCAAGCTATGTCTGCTATGTGGACGGCCAGCAGGTGACCTACCAGACCAGCACCAAATACCCGGTGCTGGCGGGCGGGGTTGCCATCGGCAAGAGCACCTCCGGCGCGGTAAAGTCGATGCGGCAGCTGCTGCCTGCGGTCATCGATAAAGTGGGCGCGGCGTCGGTGATGAGCGGCGGCAAAAAGTACGAGACCGCCGACGATATGCAGGTGTACCTGTGGTACAAGGGTACCTATTATCCCACCACCCTTTCGCAGGTGAACAGCGAGGATTACAGCCTCATCGGCTGGTACGATGCTTCCGGCAGCGCCGCCGGCGGCAAGATCCGGGTACTGATCGCAGTCAAAAAGGACTGAATTGGTTCGGGCTTCCCTCAGGGGAAGCCTTTTTGTTTTCCATGCGTGCACAGTCAAGGCGCAATAATGAATAAATTTTATGCTCTATATGAGTCGATTTTGGGGCAATCAAGCAAAGAATCCGGAAAAGGTCCATATCCCTATTGACATACTGGGGAATGGGGTGTAAACTACGGGCATCGGGCAGGACCCGAAAAATATGCAGGGAGGAAACGGTCATGATGTGTTGTTGCGCTATGTGTTGTTGTTGTGCAAACGCTTCCCGCACCGGCCGCCCTGCTGCAAACAGGTGTGCATTGTAAGCATACCTGCCAAAGCGCTGTACAGGATCTGTACAGTCAGAACATGGTCGTCAATTGTGCCCGGAAGCATGCGCAGCAGCTTCCGGGCTTTTTGTTTTGACCGGAGAGTTTCAGGAGACAGGGAGGGGGTCCGGCAATGGACTGGAATGCGATCCAGCAATATTTGCCGTTGTATCAGAAAGCCGCTGTGCTCACCGTGCGTCTGGGCGTGGCGGGCATCATCGTGGCCATCATCATCGGGCTTGTGTGCGCGGTGATCCAGTACGATAAAATACCCGTGCTGCGGCAGATTGTGGGGGTGTATATCCAGCTTAGCCGCAACACGCCGCTGCTGGTGCAGCTGTTCTTTATCTACTACGGCCTGCCCAAGGTGGGCATCCGCACCAACGCCGAGATCTGCGGCATTGCGGGTCTGGCCTTTCTGGGCGGCAGCTACATGGCCGAAGCGTTCCGCAGCGGGCTGGAGAGCATCGACCGCATCCAGACCGAAAGCGCCTACAGCCTCGGCATGGACCGCTGGCAGACCATGCGGTATGTTATTCTGCCGCAGGCCATGTCCACCAGCATGCCGGCGTTCATGGCAAACGTCATTTTCCTGCTCAAGGAGACCAGCGTGTTCAGTGCCATCAGCCTGATGGACCTGATGTTCACCGCCAAGGATCTCATCGGCATGTACTCCAAGACCATCGAATGCCTGTTCCTCGTGGTGGTCTTTTACCTCATCATTCTGCTGCCGGTGTCCATCGTGGGCAGCCTGATCGAAAGGAGGCTGCGCTATGCCGGATTTGGGTCTTGACGTCCTGTTCAAGGGCAAAAACATGGTCCGTATGCTGGGCGGTCTCGGCGTTGCGCTGAAGATCAGCCTGACCTCGGTGCTCATCAGCCTGCCGCTGGGCATTCTGCTGGGCGTGCTGATGACCTTCCGCAATCCCATCATCAAAGCCATCCTGCGGGTGTATCTGGAGATCATCCGCATCATGCCGCAGATGGTGCTGCTGTTCCTCGTCTACTTCGGCACTACCCGCGCCTTCGGGTGGAACCTTTCCGGCGAGACAGCGTCGATCATCGTGTTCGTGCTGTGGGGTACCGCCGAGATGAGCGACCTTGTGCGCGGTGCGCTGATCGCTATCCCGAAGCACCAGTACGAGAGCGCCGAAGCGCTTGGTATGAGCCGCGCGCAGACCTACTGGTACATCATCATCCCCCAGACGGTGCGCCGCCTGATCCCGCTGTCCATCAACCTCATCACCCGCATGATCAAGACCACCAGTCTGGTGCTGATGATCGGCGTGGTGGAGGTGCTCAAGGTGTCGCAGCAGATCATCGAAGCCAACCGTACCGCCAGCCCCAACGCAGCGTTCGGCATTTATCTCACGGTTTTCGTGTTATATTTCTTTGCCTGCTGGCCCATCAGCCTGCTGGCAAGCTATCTGGAAAAGAAATGGAAGTGACCGCACATGGCAGAACCTATCCTGACTGTTGAACATCTGATCAAGGCCTACGGCGAGACCCCGGTGCTGGACGATATCAGCTTTGCCGTCAAGCCCGGCGAGGTCATCGTGGTCGTCGGCCCCTCCGGCTGCGGCAAGAGCACCCTGCTGCGCTGCCTGAACGGGCTGGAACCCACCCAGAGCGGCCGGGTGCGGCTGGGCAATGAGACGGTCGCCTACGGAGGCAAGAACCTGACCCAGCTGCGCCAGCGCATCGGCATGGTGTTCCAGAGCTACGAGCTGTTCCCGCACCTGACCGTGCTGGACAACATCCTGCTGGCACCCACCAAGGTGCAGAAGCGCCCCAAAGCCGAAGTACAGAAGGAGGCCGAAGCCCTGCTGGACCGCGTGGGCCTGCTGGCCAAGAAAAACAGCTACCCGCGGGAGCTTTCCGGCGGACAAAAACAGCGTGTGGCCATCGTCCGCGCCCTGTGTATGCACCCCGAGATCCTGCTGTTTGACGAAGTCACCGCCGCCCTCGACCCCGAAATGGTACGCGAGGTGCTGGACGTGATGATGGATCTGGCCAAGAACGGCCGCACCATGATCATCGTGACCCACGAGATGCAGTTTGCTCGCGCCATCGCCGACCGGGTGATCTTCCTCGACGGGGGCAAGATCGTGGAGGAAGCTGCCCCGGCAGACTTCTTCGACCACCCGCAGACCGAGCGCGCACAGCGCTTCCTGCGCACCTTCAAGTTTGATGCTGTGAAATGAGTCGCAGATCAAAATAAACGGCTCCGGGCGTGCCGGAACCGCACTGGGAAAGATATTGTAAAGGAGTAACCATTATGAAACAGTCCAAAATCAGCCGCCGTTCCTTCCTGCTGGGTCTGGGTGCCGTGTCTGCGGCAGCCGCCCTGACCGCTTGCGGCGGTTCCTCCGCATCCACTGCTGTCTCCGGCAGCGCCGCAGCTTCCGGTTCCGGCGTCGTGTACCGCACGCTGGACGAGATCAAGGCATCCGGCACCATCAACATCGGCGTCTTCTCCGACAAGAACCCGTTCGGCTATGTGGATGAGAACGGCGAGTATCAGGGCTACGATGTCTACTTCGGCAACCGTCTGGGCGAAGATCTGGGCGTGGAGATCAACTATGTCTCTACCGAAGCGGCCAACCGCATCGAGTACCTGCAGACCGGCAAGGTGGATGTGATCCTGGCAAACTTCACCGTCACCCCCGAGCGTGCCGAGGAAGTGGACTTTGCTCTGCCCTACATGAACGTGGCTCTGGGCGTCATCTCCCCGGACAGCGCCGTTGTGACCACCCTGGACAACTGGAACCCCGATGATCAGATGATCGTCATCTCCGGCACCACCGCCGAGACCTACCTGACCAAGGAGTATCCCGACATCCCCCTGCAGAAGTACGACTCCTACGCCACCGCCAAGAACGCACTGGAGAACGGCAACGGCGTGGCATGGGCCAACGATAACACCGAGGTCATCGCCTTTGCAAAACAGAACCCTGGCTATACCGTGGGCATCGCTTCTCTGGGCAGCCAGGACACCATCGCTCCTGCTGTGAGCCAGGGCAACACTACCGTTCTGGACTGGCTGAACGATGAGATCAAGGCTCTGGGCGAGGAGAACTTCTTCCATGCTGACTACGAGGCTACGCTGGTGAACACCTACGGCACCGAGTTCGAGGACGAACTGGTGGTCGAGGGCGGCGTGACCGCAGCCGACAGCGCTTCCAGCGAGACTGCATCTTCTGAGGCTGCTTCTTCCGAAGCTGCAGCTTCCAGTGCAGCAGCACAGTAAAGCATAATTGCATCAACCGGGCAGGAGAGGGCAGGACCTTTCCTGCCTTTTTCGTTGCGCCACCCTGCGGAACGTGTTATACTGGAACAAAACGACTCTGGTTGAAAAACTTTAAAAAAGAGAGGATGTTTCCAAATGAAGCGAGCCTATACCAACGGCATCCTGCTGGACGGCACTGAGCAGATGCAGCCCACGGCGCACAAGATCGTTCTGACCGAGGACGATAAGATCACCGCCATTGCGGACGAGGGCACCGACCTTGACGGCTATGAGGTCATCGACCTGCGGGGCAGCTACCTGATGCCGGGTCTCATCAACCTGCATGTGCATCTGGCCGGAAACGGCACGCCCAGCGCAAAACCCCGGGATAATGCCGCGCTGGTGCGCAAAATTCTGAGCAATGGCCTGACCCGGGCAGTGGCCTATAAGATGGTGTGCGGCTTTGCAAAAACCGAACTTCTGGGCGGCGTGACCACCATCCGCACGGTGGGCGGCATTGCAGATTTTGATACCCGCTGCCGGGACGATGCCGCAGCCGGAAAGCTGCTGGCACCGCGCATCCTTGCCGCCAACGAGGGCATCTCGGTGCCGGGCGGCCACATGGCCGGTTCGGTGGCCGTGGCGGCGCACAACAACGCCGAAGCACTGGCGCAGCTGAAAAAGGCCAGTGAACAGAAGGTGGATCTCGTCAAGCTGATGATCACCGGCGGCGTGATGGACGCCACCGAAAAGGGCACCCCCGGCGAGCTGAAAATGCCGCCGGAAATGGTGAAAGCTGTCTGCGACGAAGCCCACCGGCTGGGCTACACCGTAGCGGCGCACACCGAGTCGCCGCAAGGCGTGAAAGTTGCGCTGGAAAACGGCGTGGACTCCATTGAGCACGGCGCAAAGATGGACGAGGAGACCGTCCGCCTGTACAAGGAGCGGGGCGCATTCGTCTGCACCACCATCTCCCCGGCACTGCCCTATGCGCTGTTTGACACCTCCATTTCCGGCGCTACTGAAAAAGACCAGTACAACGGCAAGATCGTGTTTGACGGCGTCATTGAGAGCGCAAAGACCGCCCTTGCCAACGGCATCCCGGTGGGACTGGGCAACGACGTGGGCTGCCCCTACATTACCCAGTACGACTTCTGGCGGGAGCTGTGCTACTTCCATAAGTATTGCGGCGTGAGCAATCAGTTTGCGCTGTACACCGCCACCCTGCGCAATGCACAGCTGGCCGGGGTAGGGGATGTGACCGGCTCCATCGAGCCGGGCAAGAGTGCCGATTTCATCGTGACCCGCAAAAACCCGCTGGAAGACCTGACCGCCCTGCGGGAGCTGGAACTGGTGGTCTGCCGGGGCCGCGCGGTGAAAAAGCCCCGCCCCAAGCGCAAAAAGGAGATCGATGCCCTGTTGGATCCGTATCTGGTATAAATATTGTTTTACGAAGGCTCTCCCGCAAGGGAGAGCCTTCAGCTGCAGCGGGCAAACTCCTCACATACTCGCCATCGCGGCCATGATGCTCTGCCAGCTCTTGCTGCGGGCGGCCGGCGCGGAGACCGGCCGGGGATGCCGGGCAGGGGCGCGGTTGGCAGAAGCCGGGACAGAAACAGCTTCAAGGGCTGCGTTCAGCGGCACAGAAGGGTGAAAGAACACCGCCGTGTCCCGTGTCAGCCAGTAGGAAGCAAGCTGCGCAGCCCGGGGGTCGGCCTGCAGGGCGCGGCGCTCGCTCCCGGCAAGAAAATCCGCCAGCCAGTAGAGGATGGCACCCAGCGGCAGGCAGGGGGCTTCGCTCTGGCTCCAGTAGACCCAGCTGGCCCCGGCACCCACATAGCTTTTTACGGTGATCTGCGCCCCGCTGCGGGCGTTCTGCGGCATGGCACCCTGATAGTCTGTCCCGGCAAGCGGGCGCAGCTCGGCAAGGATACGCTGGGTGCGGGCCATGTCCAGCCGGTCCTCGCGGCAGTAGGCGCGGAAATCGGTCTCGTCGATAAGGCCCTCGGCGCTGGCAGGGAAGCGCCCGGTCAGCTGTCCATCGGCGTTGTGGCACAGCTGCCAGCCCTTGCGGAACAGCTGGAAATTCAGGCAGCGGCGGCCCATGGTGGAGTAGCACAGCACAGCGGTGCTTTCGCCGGGGGCCTGCTTCAGTTCCAGACAGGCATCATTGCCGCAGACATCCTGCAGCTCTACCGTGAGCAGAAGCTTTGCTCCGGTGTGCTGGGTAGACATGGCGTTATGCATGGCAGAAAAATAACGGTTGGCGTCCATGGTGCGTTCCTCCCTGAAAAAAGATACAGCGGTTTGTTGTATAACAGGCAGATACTGCAGCAGACACCGCCGTGCACAGCGGCCTCTCACGCAGGATGGTTTTATTGACTGAACATAGTATAGCACATTTTACAACGAAAAACAACTATAAGTTTGCCGAAAAACGGAAAACTTTGGGCGGAGTTGTTGCGTGAAGCCAAAAAATGGTTGTGAAAGGAAAAGACGGTTGTATTAAAAAAGCCTTCCCCTGAAAGGGAAGGCTGATATTCTTAATCTCCAAGTTCGCGGATCTCATTCTGGATGAGCCGTCCGGCAGCGCGGGCCAGCTGGTCCATGCCGCGGATGCGCGCCATGTTCTTGCCGTAGATCTGTGCGGCGGCACCGGCAGCGCTGTCCTCGCCCATGAACACGGCCGACACCCGGATGCCCATGCGCTGCAGCGCCCGCACCTGTGCGGCGGTGTCGGCCACGCCGGCGGCATCCTCATAGCCGCAGCCAAGCGGGTTTTCCGGGCTGGGCGGGATGCGGCGGCTGTCGTTGGGGGAGGCATCGGTCAGTACGATGAGCAGATGCCGCGCAGCCGGGCCGGGAGCAAACTGCAAAAGATCCCCGGCCGCCCGCAGCGCCAGACCATCGCGGTTCCAGCCGGAAGCAAAATAATGGTTGATGCTCTGCAGGTTTTTGTCGGCAAAGCCCTTGAGCACCCGCAGCACGGTGTAGCCTCGCAAGCTGCTGAAGGCGCTTACCCGCACCGGGATGCCGCAGGCGGCAAGGCTCTGGGCAAGGATGCTGCCCTGCGCCGCGATCACCTCCTGACAGTGCAGGCGCGAGGCTGACGCATCCAAAAGCAGATCCACCGTGAAGGAGGGGTGGTTCTCCTCCTCCGCGCACAGGAACACCCGGTCGTCGTTCAGCAGGGGCGCGCGCCACACCCGCCCGGCGTCCACATTGCCGCTGCGGGCCACCCGGGCGTTGGGCTGCTGGTGTACAAGGATGCAGTTGCGGATCTGCTCGGTCAGCCGCAGCACCACGCTGCGGTGCAGCTCCCGGTTTTTGGCGTAGTAGGCGCGGTTGCGGTCGGCCTGCAGCTCGGCCTGCTCGGCCAGATGCTTTGCCTCCGGGGTTGGGGCCTGCTCCGGGCTGGGTACACCGGCGCTGAACCACAGATGGCAGCCCAGATGGTCGCCCACACACAGCTCCTGTTCGGCCTTGTGCAGCCGTTCCGGCGGGTAGAGGGAGCGCCCGAAACAGCTTTCGATGTAGGCGCGGTCCTGCGCGGCGTTCTGCTTCAGGGTGATGTGTGCCCGGCGCTTGTCCACGGCCAGCCCGCCGCCTGCGGCATCCACCGAACCGGAGTGTTCCACTGTGACCCGGTCGGTCTTGATCATCTGGGTGGGCATGGCCCTGGTGGCAAGGGTGGCCAGCAGGCCGTCCAGATGCAGGTGCAGGGCGGCTTTCTGCCGGATCTTGCCGTCAAAAAGCTTGAATTTTGCGTAGATGGATAGAATTTTATCTTTCAGCGTTTCCGGCTCCGGGGCTTCGGCAGGGGCCAGAGCCGCTGCAAGGCCGGACTCGTAGGGGGTCATTACCGGGTCGGCGCGCCCCAACACCCGCCGCCAGCGGGCGGCCTGCATGGTGTACGCCAGCTGATTTCTGGCCATCCACTCCTGCCGCGAAAGCTTGTACTGAATGGCGAAAAAATAGTCGGCGTGGGTGTGGCGCAGGTTTTCCAGAACCGGGCGGTTGGGCAGCTCCAGCCGGTAGGCCGCGCTCTCGAGGTAAAGCCATGTCAGGTCATCCAGCAGGGACTGGCGCATGTCGCCCTCCCAGCTGTCGAAAATACTGCGGATGAGCGAATCACCGTAGTATTTGTGCACAAGTCCCACGATGGTGTTCATGTAAAAATCGGTGGTGCCGTCGGTGTAGCGGGCTAAGAACAGCGGCTCAAAGCCATAGGCGCCTGCAGCCGCCCAGACCTGATTGGCCGCGCGCCGCTCCTGCGCGGTGTAGCTCTGGGCGTCCATCAGTCAAACAGCTTTCCGGCATCCAGCTTGGCCGGGATGCGCGACGCGATGACGTCCCGGATCAGCCCCTGCTCGTAGCTGTCAAAGGCCTTGTTGGTGATGCCCATGTCCAGTGCAGCCCCCGCCGGGATACCCCGCCGGATCAGCCGCAGCGCGTCCAACATGCCGCGCAGGTCCAGCGCCTTGGTGGAAATTTCTGCACTGTCGCACTTTTTCTGCAGGTCAAGGAACAGCAGTGCAAACTGGCGCACATACTTGGAAGCAAGATCGGGGAACTGCGTCCGCAGCAGCTTTTCCAGATCGTCCTGCGTAATGGTGGGCATCTGGATGACCACGAAACGGGAGGTGAGAGCCTCGTTCAGCTCACGGGTGCCGGCATAACCGTAGTTCATGGTGGCAATAAAGCGGGTCTCCTCCGCCAGCGGGATGCGGTCGTAGCCGGGCACATCGATGGCGCGGCGGAAGTCCAGCACCGCGTGCAGCACGGCCAGCGCTTCGTTTTTGGCCATGTTGATCTCATCCAGCACACCAAAGCCGCCGCACTGGGCGCAGCGGTATACCGGGCCGGGCCGGAACACTACCTGACCGTCCGCAAAAGTGTCCATGCCGATGAGGGACGCCGCATCCATGTTCACATGGAAGGAGATGTCCCACGCAGGACGGCCAAAGGCGGCGGCAAGGTTCTCGGCCAGCACGTTTTTGCCGGTGGCTTTTCCGCCTGCCAGCAGCAGGTTTTCGCCGCAGAGCAGCGCCGCCAGCGCCTGCTCCCACACCTGTTTGCCGTAGTAGGTAAAGGCAGGGGAAGGGATGCGCGGGCGCAGTGCGTCCGGCAGGGCATGGGCAGCGCGGTACTGTTGGACTGCTTCCAGCAGAGCGGGGTCTACCCCTTCCTGCTGCAGAGTTTCAAGGAGATCAGACATTTGTACAAACACCTCGATTTTGCCGGTTGTCTGGCACAAACCGGCTGTTCAGCTTTATCATAGCACAATCGTGGGGATTTGTGTAGGGGGCACGTGGCGAAAAAATAGCAAAGAGAGGCGGCCCCAAACAGGGACCGCCTCTCTTCATGAAGAAAGAAGAAATGGAAAAACGCTTAAGTTGTGCCGGAAAACCGCGCTGGATCAGGCGTTATCCAGGCCAGCCATCTGCTTGACGGCCTTCATGGCGAAGGTCAGGGTGCGGCCCATGGCTACACCGGCCATCAGGCAGGGGTAGTTGTTGGCAAAGAAGCTGCCGGACATATCACCGGTGATATACAGGCCCTCCATGGGCTGGTTGTTGTTGTCCAGCGCCTGACCCTTTTCGTTGATGGCAATGCCCTGCTCGGTGGTCAGCAGAGAGGCACCCAGCCAGCAGC
>OGKG01002620.1_pt1 | contig 18355 bp, 22 predicted proteins | sample 1572201 | NCBI WGS metagenome assembly OGKG01 (sample SAMEA2582146, study PRJEB24529) | metagenome | biome: Human gut stool | place: China | collected 2011 | reverse complement strand
GCCCTCCGGCTCGTCCTCTCCGGCGATCAGATAGTAGTCCCCGACAAGCTCATAGCGCAAGCCTGTCCGTTCGTCCGTGATGAATTCTTCCATTGTGTCGTCCTCCTTGAATTATACTGCTTCTCCGGCTTTCTGCCCGGATTGCTTACGGTGATAATAGGCAAGCTCATTCAGTCTGCGGTTGATTGTCTGAAGTTCTTCCTTTTGCTTTTGCGGTTTACCGTTCGCCTGTGCTTCCCATTTGCATTTCAGTTCTTCGGCAAATCCACGCTCATCTGCGATAATGTGGCTTGAAAGGCGTTGGATAGAGCGCAGCACCAACTGATAGAGGACTTTGTCGCTGATATGATGGATGGTGCAGTTCACGGTTCTGTTCCCGTAGCTGCTGCATCGGAACGAGTGGTAGGGGGGCACCGCTTTTGTAGTAATTCGTCTGATAGGACATCTTACTGCCGCAATCAACGCAATACACAAGACCGGGCAGTAAGCATTCCTCTTGGTGCGTCCCTTCCTTTATACGGCGTGTGGCGTGTTTCAATCTTCTGTGCGCCTGCTCCCAAAGCTCACTGTCAACGATAGGCTCGTGGGTGTCCTCAAACACAAGGCGTTCCTCATCGGTGGCAAAGCGGCGTTCATCGGTCTTAAAGTTCGTTCCGATGGTCTTTCTCAGCACAGTATGACCGAGATATTCCTGTCGGCTTAAAATCTCTCTTACCGTGTTTGCGTTCCAGCTTGTGCAGCCGTACTCCGCTTTTCGGTTGCATTGTTCGGGGTGATATTGGAGGGTGTACGCCGATGGGATAAGCACCTTTTCCTCCGTAAGCTGTCTTGCGATTGCCGGAGGTGTCAAGCCCTCTGCCGCAAGCTCAAAGATGTGTTTTACCACCTGAGAAGCAACAGGATCGACCACTAAGGTCTGCTTATCTTCGGGCAGTCGATTATAGCCGTATGAAATGCTGCCGGAGCAGCGTTTTCCATCGCTCATACGGGACAGAAAGATGGACTTTATCTTGTTGCTGGTGTCCTTGGCATACCACTCGTTCATTATGTTGAGAAACGGGGTAAAGTCGTTATCCTGCGGTTTGTCGCTGTCCACGCTGTTATTGATTGCGACAAAGCGTATCTGCTTCTTGGGAAACAGTATCTCGGTATAAAAGCCGACTTCAAGATAGTTTCTACCGAAACGGCTCATATCCTTGACGATAATCGTGCCGATTTTCCCGGCTTCGGCTTCTGCAAGCATTGCCTGAAATCCGGGACGGTTAAAGTTACGCCCTGTGTAACCGTCATCGGTAAAATGCTTGATGTTCGTCATACCGCTTTTGCGGGCAAAATCTTCGAGAAATCTCTTTTGATTCAGTATCGAGTTCGATTTGCCCTGCTGCTCATCATCTTTGGACAGCCTTTCATAGAGGGCTGTAACTCTATCAAAATCCCTGATTTTAGGCACTTTCTGACCTCCTTTCCGCCTTTTATTCGCAGCCATATTCAATGGACTGCTTGCAATATATATCCTAAAACTTCTTTTCCGTTTGGGTCTAATATCACATAGCTGTTTCTGGCGGCGTTCATAATATTAGGCTTTGCATAAAATCTTGTTTTACCTGCACCGGAGCCTCCGCACACAAGCGTATTCAGATTTCGTCTATGCTTCTTGGCATTAAGCCCAATGCACACATTCTGAGTCATCAGTTTATTTTCTGATAACGACTTTTGTCGGTACTTTTTATCAATGGCTCTGACATTGCCCCATTTAGCAGAACCATGTTCCTCTCGTCTTCGGTAATTCTTTCTTGTCGAGAAATAAATCCCGATACCCATTCCATAGCACAAAAGCAAAGTGAGGACAGTTTTTAAGCTGTCCCCACATAATTTTATGGAAAATGGATTATCAAAGAGTGTCGCAAGATTGGCTGCTATCTCCGGCAATCCTCCGCTTATGGAAGGTGCAATCAGAAGTGCCAGCCATATGACCGGAACGATACCGACAATGGATAAAATAATGGCAGTCTGCCTGTCATTATCTCGCTTCATCCGAGCGTTTCCTTTCAATTACTTTGAACTTTTTCAATGGGGCATTTCCGACTTTTACAAGCAGGTCGTCTACTGCATCTGCGTGAGATACAGGAACGCAACAAGCAGCAACCGCCGCAAAGACAGCGTAAGAAATCCATTGACAGAGATAGCAGGTAGGCATTGAAAAACCGCCGTTACGGTTTTACCCATAGCGGCGGCATACATAGTTTGATTAGTGTTCTTGCTTTTGAATAACGGTTATCTGCAAATCCTTTACATTGATAAGTGTTTTCTGCTTACATTTCGGGCAGTAGAGGGGGAAATTTTTTAATTCAGTATCTTCTCGTAATTGAAGGCGTGTTTTACTTTTACAGATAGGGCATAACAGCCATTCCATTCTCATTTTGATTTTTTATCAAAGGCGTTAGTAATTGCAACGATAGCAGGAAACATAACTCCCGCAACAACCAAAATTACCCAACTCTGTCCCCAATTATTTGATGATAGACTATATCCCACATATACTGCTGTTGTAATTACCCAATATGCAGTATATACAGCAGCCGCAATAGACGGTTTTTCCTTGTTCTCTTTAGAATATTCTCCCTCTTGCAAAAGTTTTTCATAGCTTGCCCATATGATACCCGTCTTAATAAAACAAATCACACCTACGCCTGCAATAAGAAACGAAAAGGAAAGCATAGCCATTAGAAATAGGTCGTTATCAGCGTCAATTATTGCTCCGACAAAAAGAGGAATTAAGGCAGAAATACACAAACAAGTTCCCACAATATTATTCTTTGTGTGCAAATCTTTGTATTTTGCTTTGCGTTCTTTAACCATTCCACTCACGCCATACTCGGTTTCAAATTTTTCTTTTTCCAAATATGCAAAGGGAGCGGTTTTGCTACCACTTGATATAAACATTACGGCGGCTATTGCTACAAAAATAATAAGAACAATCATTCCAATTCCACCTGCAATATCTTCGTTCAAGCCGCCTGCCGTACTTTCACTAATTGCACCCAACATCAAAAGAGCTATCGGAGATAAGATACACAAAAAAGCAGCATACGCTATTGTTTTAGCTGTCCTTGATTTTACAGAGAGAAAAGCATTTGCTTCCTCCATAGAGACACGCTTTAATGACGGTATATCATTGGACGAGTTGATATGCTCAGCTTGCTCAATTTCGTCTTTAAGTAAATAATCTGTACTTACTCCGAATAGTTCGGAAAGGCGTATCATTTTATCAAGGTCAGGAACAGATTGTGCTCCCTCCCATTTTGAAACAGATTGTCGTGTTACATTCATTTGTTCAGCTAATTCCTCTTGTGACCAGCCTGCTTTTTTTCGTAACAAAATAAGTTTATCGGCAAAAATCATAATTATATCCTCCTGTTAATGTGATGTTATACTCATATTTTAGTGATTTATAAAGTTGCTAACCACCAACCAGCACCATTCAATGTGTCAACTGACAGTTGCAACTGCCGAAAATTCCTTTTTCACTTCCCGTTGTTTTTCTTTCTCCTATCTATCGGTTTCTTCGCATCTTTTGGTATGAGCCACACTCTGCTTAAACGCACAATGCCCTCAATCCTGTTTTCAGAACATAGTATCTGTATTCTTCGTTCTGAAATATTCCATTTTGTTGCGGCTTCCTGTACCGTCATATATTCAAACATAACAGACCTCCATATCATTAGTAGGTATATTATACTCGGTCAAACGAACAAAATCAAGAAACGAATTGTGACCAGCACCATCCAAAAGAACAACGGCAGGGATTTCTCCCTGCCGACTTTGGCTTATGCGTAAATAATTTCTGCGTTGATGATTTCTCTTGCCCTTGCTTGTATCTCGTTCATTCTTCCAACACACAACATCGGTTTTTCTGCTTTGAGTTGTTCGGTCACACCTTCCTTGTTAGCCATTTGCTCAACCAATCGGAACATCATATCCGTTGCCTGTTCGTCAATATCAGCAAGGTAACTGTTCAATTTGCCGCTTGTGAGAAGCGTGGTGTAAAACGCCTTTTTGTGTTCTTGTAAATAGCGTTTGTGTCGTTGTCCCCATAAGCCAATAGGCTTGTGTTCTTTTTCGGTTGGTAAAGTAAGACAAGGAATATAATAATCTCCTTGCAATTCATACCAAAGACTATTGCTTTCATCATAAATGTACTTGTCCATTAAAAATCCTCCGTTATAATATATTCGCACATATGTCACAGTTCTCCGATTGCCACACTCTGTTATATCTTGTTATGAGATTTTCTTGCCCTTGATTTTGCCCTTATAAGCAGTCAGGGAAAGAGTAAACTTGTGTGAAATCATATAAATGGATAAGGCGAACACATTGCGATAAATCCTTTATTTTCAAGGCTTTTGGAGGATTTTATTGATAACCTATGGAGAGCAATAATCACTCATAATTTTATGGTTTTCAAATTCCGATTTGTATTTCTGTTTGTTTTAGAAAATGAATAATTTCTTTAATATATATTATAATTATTTATATATTCAAAGTCAATAGCTGTTGTTCATGGCCAAACCTCAACCTCCTTGTGCTTAGAGTATATGAAGTTTTGGCTTTATCTTGTAGTTTGCGAATATCCGTATAAATAGAAAAAGCCCTTTGAGAAAAGGATTTCTCCTCTCTCAAAGGGCAAGTTGACAAACTTGAATTGTCAGCATTTCTTTTTATGTGTTTTGGATGCCGTTGCTTCATAACTCATATCGAGCAACATTTTGATTTTGTCATCTGATACGCTACCGTCCAGTGCAACGGTGATCCAACTATCCTTGCTCATATGATACGCCGGGAAGAAGCCAGGTTCCTCTCGCAGTGTGCCAATCAGAATTGAGTCACATTTGAAATTGACCACTTCCAGCACTTCTTCGCCTTGCAACACCAGTTTGTTCTTAGGAACATCCATAATCAGAGCAAACCACTTCCGATTGTTACAATGTCGGAACACTTCATAATTCGGATATTTGAGCCACGGATAATCTGCCTCGGCATTATATGTTTCCATTATAAATGATTCTAATTCAGAACGTTTCATAATCTCACCTCTACAAATTCCGATTTGAATTCCCCGAAATCATAGGCATCCGCCATTGATTATAGGGCTTTAATGAAATCCTCTGAAACCGTTGAAAACAAAGGATTTTCCGCAATCTGCTCACCGAGTCCCTTTATTAAATGTTACACCGTTTCTACAACGCCCTCGCCGCTCATAAGGGCAAAAGCAAGGGCAAGAAAATCCCATAACATGATATAACAAGGTGTGGCAATCGGGAAGCTGTGACATATGCGCGAATACATCAACGACGCTATTATACAGGAGGATTTCACAATGGAAAAGTATACTTTTGATGAGAGCAACGGTTTGTGGTACGAACTGCAGGGTGACTATTACATCCCATGCCTGATAGTGCCGGCTCAAAATGAAAGACCTATCGGCATTTGGGGGCAGCGGCACCTGCGGTACATCAAACAGGAGCGCAAAGCCTTGTACATGGAACTGCTGACCAGCGGAAAGCTGAGCACCTACCTGGCTGACATCAACAAACAGGCAACGGAGCAAATGCTCCTGCTGATAAAGCAGATGGCAGAGCGAGAAGGCGTCACCGAACAGCTCAAAGCGCAGGATCAAATGCTGTGGGTGCAGCGGATGAACAACATCTGTGCCAGGGCAATGGAAATCGTAAATCATGATCTGATTTATGCATAAGGTATCAGGCGGCGGGGAGTGATCCCCGCCGTTTTTTGATGGCTGTTTTTAAAGAATGATTATAACTATTTATGTGCCTTGAAGTTGAATTGAAATGCAATCGGTATTTCTGTCATGGTCAAATGCTATTGAAAAATCATCATTCAGGATAACCTCGAAATTAAAGCCTTTATCCACTTCTTTTATGCTGCCGTTACCAGATTCAATATCTTTTGCTGACCCATTTTGAAGTTTTAACTGGGCAAGGAACCAGCCTTTCAAAACTGTCTTCCCGTTTTCTATTTTCCAACTTTGTAATCTCATTTTAGGATAGTCAAGTAATTCCACAGAATCAGCCAGAGACGAAAATACAGCTTCTTGATGTTCCGTTGCATATTCAAGCACGGCATTCTCTTTTGACTGCGGAAATTCCATGACTCTGTTTATCATGGCAATACAGATATCTGAAATCTGTTTAAGAATCAAGTATGCTGATTTGAAAATGGTTTGCCATTCTTCATCAAGCGGAGTGATAATCTCGTGGAATAGTGCATTTCTGAGTGAATACACATAACTTGCGAACCAGTCAACGCCTTTTGTTGCTATCAGTTGTGAATATACACCCTCATTTGCGGAATAAATATTATCCGGTTCAATCCGACCAAAACCATTAAATGGAAGCTGATAGACTATCGCATAGGAATTCGGATCATCTAATGCTCCTACTTCGTGGGGGTATTTATAGTTGTAGTCAAATTTCACATTAAGCGCCGAGTTTAACCGCAGGCAGGCATCTCTGATTTTCCCATTTACAGTTTGATTATATCCTTTTGACGGCAGTGTATTGTCCAAATAATGTCGTAGAATTCCGGATACTTCACTCATAATGCCGTTGTAAAAATCACGCATAAATTGAATCTCTTTGACATATGGATTCTGAAATCTATGCCTGGATACAACTGCTTCAATAATGGGTCGCAAATCAATTTCTCTCTTGATTTGTTCATTATAATTGGTTGTACGGAAACGGCCGGATACACCCAAATAGAATTTCAAACAATACCGATCAACAATGTGCAGATGCGCTTCGTATCGTTCTTTGAGTTTCCCGTCTGAGTCTACGTCGAGTGTCTTATCCGTGTAATTGAACGATTCATTGATCCGAAAAAAGGTTTGGAAAAAGTATTGCGGAAAAACATCCATAACCTTTCTCATGCTGACCGGGTACATCTGAAACAATTCCTGCGCTACTGATTCTACAGGAAGCTGCTTTTGAACAATCGGCATAATACCATCTTTGAAAGCATTCAAAAAAGGTTTATCACCCCGCGGCATTCCTTCGTCTGTAAAAACCTTTACATCCGGATTCAGCTCGCGCAAAGAAGCTATGTAAGTGAACCATGTTTTAATAAACAGCGTAACAAAGTCAGATTCGGTGATGGCTTTCCATTGTTCGTATTTCTTTTCTGTCTTCATACGCTTAGTTCACCTTGTCTTTCAACCACTCCATTGCCACATCTTCGCCTTGCTCAATAGCCATTTCAACCGCCTGCTTAGCATATTCAAGCAGCTGCTTGGACTGCTTACGAAGTGCAAAGGATTCTTGAACTTTGGTAGCAATCTCCTTTTGAATATCCATATCCAAAACAGGAATAATGACGTTTTCAATCTCTGAAGGTTTCCAATGTTGGATGATAGCGCCGTTGGAATCCCGCTCTGCCTGAAGCTGCACGATAGGCGAGTTTAACACCAAAGTCAGATAATCAGGAAGCACTTCTGCTTTATTGCGGACTGTCAAGTGTAACAATGCTCCAGAGGTGATTACCGGCATAGTAGATTCAGTTTTATAAGCTATGCCAACGCTTCCATCCTTTGAAAGCAGAATCGTATCTTTCTGCGGGAATAGAACTTCCGGATTTGGCAAAATATCGTTGCGCAGCTTAACTTCAGGCTCTGATATTTCAAATTTGCTTACGTCGCTGACGCGGACGAATGGAATGCCATCTTCCACATATACTCCACTGCCTGGCTCTATGGACTTTTCTATGTTGACAATACCGTGCGCTCCACCAAGCTTTTTTGTCTTTATTGTAGATAAGGCAGTAAAAAGCGCATCGTATTTAGGCTGATAATATTCCGCATCAAGGCGACCTGTAGTATAGAACGAGGTAGAAATATTTCTCACTGAAACTGATTCGGCTGGCACCGAAATCGAACCGACAGAGTTCACAAGTGTTCTTTGAGCTTCTCTATAGCAGTTATTGGCTTTCTCTTGAATTTGATATGCGCTTTGAATGGCGTTTCTAATTGCTTCAACGATTCCATCCCCAAAAACCGGAACGACAAGTTGATCCATATCTTCAAGAATTAAGCCCTTTTGTACTGCACCACGGGTAAATCGGGTAATTTGTGCTTGACCGTATTTCCCTCTTAAGAATGTTGCCAGTAGTTCGGCATTCTTTCCTTCTTTAGGGCGAAGTATCGCCAACTTGCAGCTGCAAGTAGCGCTTTTATCACTATATACCAGCGAAAGAGAGCCTATTGTTCCAACAATCGAAAGTATAACATCGCCTTTCTTTAAGTGTGAGCGTTTCATAACTGGCAATTCAAATGTTTTTTCGTCGATGCAAATGGGGTTGCTATTCTCAATGAAAAATGCACCAGCATCCTGTCCTCTATAATATGGCACTCCTTCATCGATAAAATAATCACTAATACCCATGTGATTGCCGTCTGAAACATTAACAAATGTTGTTAGCAAATCATGGCTTCGTGATTGGAGCATATCGGATACTTTAATTGCACTCTTTGAATAGAATTCTGAGTCTATTCGTAATGTTCGCTCCAGTTCAGATCTATTTATCTCGCTGCATTCCAGCCCATCCATCAAAGCCTTGTATTTGGCTTCATTGAAAGGTTCAACGGATGGGCTTATCGAAAAAACTTAAACCTTCCTTTTTCGCAAATTCTGCAAAGGCTTCCGCTATGCCCGGCTCAAGCAAAGTCTCTGTCCCGTCCTGCTTCATATAGGAAAGCTGGAACAGATCGTGATCGACAATTAAGTGATTATGTTTATCCAAAGCAGGAAGGCCTGTTTCGGGATCAACAAGATAAATCTTATCGCCAGAGTTATCTTTGCTGGGTTTCTGCATGGTGGCAAAGAAGATCGGATAGTCATCCTTTTTAGGGCACAGTTCATCGTCCCACTTCTGCACAAACAGAACCGAGGTTTTTGTTCCGGTATGCGGTTTGAATACATTTCCGTGCAAACCGACAACAGCGAGAATGCGGCAGCGTTCTGCGATATATTCACGGATAGCCTTATCACTGCTGTTATTAAAGCGTCCTTGGGGGAGAACGATTGCCATGCGACCGCCGGGTTTCAGGAAGTTCAGGTTTCGCTCAATAAAGAGAATATCCCTGCCAACCTTGTTTTGCCATTTTCCAGCAGAATTCTTGCCTAACTCATAGCGGGAAATAATCGTATTTTCCTTGATGTCACCCGCAAACGGAGGATTGGCCATGACCAAAGAAAAGGCAAACTGGCTGTAGTCGTTAATACCTTTCGGCTGGAGCTTTTTAAGTTTTTTGAAGCCCTCGTTATAGGTGTCGTTCCAATCTTCCTGCTTCGTAATTTCATTCCAGCGGGAAAAATCCAGCGTGTTCAAGTGCAAGACGTTTGTTTGCCCATCACCAGCAATCAGATTTAGAGTACGGGCAACACGGACAGTCTTTTCATCAAAGTCGATGGCAAACACGTTGTCACGTACGAAGTTTGTTTCTTCTGGGATACGCTGTGCAGCAGTAAATCCTTCGCCTTCTGGAAGTCCTTTTTCACGGCGAATATCTTTCCAGACCTTGAAAATGCTGTGGACGGTAAAGCCGGAGCTGCCGCAGGCAGTGTCGATGATCTTATCATTGACAGTCGGATTCATCATTTTCACACACATATCAATGACATAGCGCGGTGTAAAATACTGGCCTTTTTCGCCCTTCTGCGCCTTGCTCATCAGGTATTCAAAGGCATCGTCCACAACATCAAGGTTGTTATTAAAGAGTTTAATATCCTGTAATGTTGCGACACATACTGCAAGGTGGGAAGGAGAAAGCAGAATTTTGCTCTCGTCAGTAAAGATACCTTCCCATTTTTTCTTTGCGTCGTCAAAGAGACCCTGAATTTTCTCTTTCAGCTCAAAATCGGTTTCACCGGAATTGCGGAACTTCAAATAGGCGCTGGGATCACGTTCGCAGATTAGCTCATCATAGAGCTTGGCAAAGATCAGTTTGAAAATCTCTTCAAAAGAATCGACTCCTGCACTAGCGAGCACTTCATCTTCCATCTCCTGAATGAGAGAGCGGAGAGAGCGTTTCTGCTGGCTGATTCTGTCGATTTTTTTCAGATCTTCATAGGTAAACTTTTCATTAATGATATCGCTTAGCTTCTCAGAGGCCTTCGGAATATTGGTGATTGGCTCAAAATAATTAGGGTCTTTCCTGTTATAGTAGGAAATCTGCTCACCATTTGTCCATACACCGATAGGCGCACCCGTTGCGTTGCAGTAGGATTTAAGCTGCTCCTTGCCATCGGTGAGCTTCGGTTTTTTGAGCTCAACAATGATATAGGGAACCATCGGACGATCCTTGTCCATAATGGCAATATCAGCACGTTTGACTTCTCGTCCAAAATGGATTGGAAACTCGACCTCAATACGGCTTACAGGATAACCGTATTCGTGAATAAGCTTATAAAGGTAGAGCTGACGCACAGCCTCTTCCGGTTTCAGGACAATTTCCTTGCCGCGTTTCAGGCATGTGATGTGAGCCATTTCTTTGCCTCTGACAGTTTTAACGACGATAGCGTCTTCAATGTATTTCCTTGCTTCTTCGGAAAAGAGAGCAACGTCATAGCTTGTATTCTTCAACACTTCATTCAAAGTCATTTTATTTTCCTCCCGAAATTGCGGTTAGCATTTCTGCCCATCGCTTGTCGTTTAGGTTGTTTTCCAATCCGTAATTGATGAGATCAATAAGCTTTCGATGCTTCAATAGATAATCCATTTGCTCATTAGGTAAGCGCCCTCGATCTGCAGAAGCTTTTTCTTTAAAAAGGGATGCCTCTTTATCGGAAAGCCCAAGCTTCTGTATCAGAGCTTCTATATCTGATGGATCTGGAGGAGCGTTGTTTTTCCCTTTTTCAATGTTGCTGATATACTGGCCTGACTTGTTTATTACTGCTGCCAAATCACCTTGTGTTAGATGAGCGGCTTTTCGTTTCTCTTTTAAAAACAAGCCAAAATCAGAAGGCTCAATCAAGGTCACTCCTCCTTTCATAAATAAACAAATTTGTTTATTTATTATAGCGCAGCAAGATAACTTTGTCAAGCTCTGTACTTATCAACGGAGCAACCGGGTATGCAAATGCTTGGCTGCTATCCTATGTACGCACCGCAGGGGCCCCTGCGGTGTTCTTCTTCTTTTTTAGCGTCCTCTGTCATAGTCATAGCTACGGTGCCGGGGCTCTTGCCGACGCTCGGTATTCCGGCGCTTGGCCTCCGCCTCCATGTCCCGGAGTTTCTTGCGAATGCTCTCTTTTTCAGGCGGCGCCTGTGGGGGCTGCTGCTCTCCGTGAACCTGTCGCTCCCATGCGGCCAGATCACGGTTGTACTGCTCCACAAGGAGCGTGGCGTCGTCATACAGCCGCTTGAATGCCTGTACATCGGGATAGCCGTCCTCTTTCAGGATGCCGGGCAGGCGATCCATCCGGCGGTCGATCTCTTGCTGTACACCCGCAATCGTTTCCTGAAGGGCTTTGCGTTCCTTGCCCTTGAACAGCCCGGTTGTTTCAGTAAGTTGCTTTTCCAGTTTGGGAAGCTCCCCATGCATGAGCTGCTTGATTGCCCTGGCTTCGTCCTGTACCTTGACCATCAGCTTCTGCATCTTTTGGTATTCCGCCATATCAACTGACAGCGTAGGCTTGGGCGGGACCTCCGTCTCCCGGATCAATCCCATCAGGATTTCCTTTGCCTTCTGGATGATGCCCTGGAACAGTCCCGGCAGCCAGCCATGCTTCTGCACGGACCGGGTGGCCTCGTCGCAGACGTGTTCATTTCTGATCTCTATGATCTTGGATTCTTCGATCCCGGGCACCAGCGCCATATCCGCCGTCCTGTTCCAGTCCTGCCGCGCAGCATTGTCCGCCTCGATCTCCGCCGCCTTTGGGTTGTTCTTACCGATCTTCTTTGTCGGGAGATATACGCTGTTCGGGTCAAAGACCTTCAAGTGCCGTTCCGGGTCGTGGACGTGCCAGTTGATGAGGGCGGTGTAGAACTGCTTGGCTTCGTCCAGAAACAGCTCGTTCTTGAAAGCATCGTCCTTTGCCGTGAACAGGTGGCTTTCGTAGGCCTCGCCCTTTTTGATGATTCTGCAGCCCACCCGGATTTGACCGTCCTCGCCGGTGATCTCTTTCTTTGTCCGTACCCGCTTGCCGAGTTCATCGTAGAATACGCTGCGGGTGGCGATCTTGACCTCCGGCTCCGACAGCAAGCGCCGCTCCGAAAAGATCAGATGGATATGATAGTTTTTCTTCGTCTTATTGTGGTGGAGCGCCGAGACGCATTCCACGTCATATCGTTTTTTGAACTGCTCCGTAAACTCCCGCAGCACCCGGTTAGGATCAAACTGCGTGTACTCCTCCGGCAGCGCAATGATCAGCTCCCGTGCCTCGATACATTTTCCCTCTGTCCCGAAGCGCTTGAACTCCTCCTGGCACTCATTCGCCAGATCGTTCCAGAAGGTCATATCTTCCCTTGTGGAGAAGGTGGCGTAGAGGTATTCCTGCCACTTGGGGTCTGAGATATACGATATTCTTCCCTTGACATTGGACAGCTTCGACATCTGGATAAAGCTGTGCCGTGCCATCGTTCACCTCCGTTCTTTCGTCCTTCGTCTCCCGTCCGACCCCCCCGTATGTTGTCACGCCGCCGCAGCAGTGGGACAACACCGGAAAGCGCCGGGCGGTTTCCGGCTGCGTCTCTGTCCTCCGACGCCGGGACAGAGGCGCAGGCCCTCCGCAGGAGCGAAATGCCCCTTGTACAAATCGTCAGATTTGTGCGAGGGGTGTATTTCGCTCTCAAACGGCGAGGCCTTTTTTCTGCTGTGTCCATCCCTTAGCGCACCTCCCGGACGTCTGCCTGGTTGAGCAGGTTCCTGCCCTGATTGACGGTCATGAAGTTCTCCAGTGCATCCTTTCGGATGATCGTCTTTCGTCCCACTTTGAGTACGGGCAGCTTCCCCCAGTCCACCAACTTCCGCATGGTGTTCCGTCCGATCCCGGACATTTCTGCAGCTTCCTCGATGGTAAGTCCCATTTTGACATCTCTCATTTTTTCACCTCCGTTCTATAAATACCTGTTTTGCAACTATTGCTCTGCCATTATACTTATTTTGCCTCTACTTGTCAACTCATATCGCAACTGATTAAGAAATATTTTTGAAAATATACGCAAAATTGGGTTGCAAACTGAGTTCATATGTGTTATACTTGCATACGTTAGGAGGTGAACACCTTGAAGACAAAAGAAATGCTCAGCCCGAAACAGGTCGGAGAACGGATCAAGGAGCGCCGGACAGAGCTCAAGCTGTCCATGCCGGAGCTGGGAAAGCGGATTGGTGTCAACAAATCCACTATCCAGCGGTATGAGGCGGACGGGGTCGATCCGAAGCGTACCATGATCATCAACGGTCTGGCGGAGGCACTTCTCACCACTCCCGAATGGCTGACGGGACTTTCCGACGATAAGGAATGCAGCATCTATACTGTCTGTCAGATGGACTTGGAGAAGCACATCAAAGGCTATCTGGAAACGGTGACTTCTACTGTAAACGGAGAGCCTCACCAGCAGCTATTGACCACCTTCCTCGGTCAGATCGTAGACCTTTACACTATCCTCGCAAAGTATTGGGCTGTGTCCATGAAGAAGGTCGATGAAGTGGCAGAGGACGAAGGGCTGAAAGAGTCCATCGGCAAATATGCGATCCATATCGGCTCCATCACCGAGCAGGTTTACCAGAAGGAAATGGAAGTCCCGATAGAGGACATGAAGCGATACCTCGACGGCATCCTGCATCTGTACGATGAAGGCCGGACAAAGGTATCCATCCCGGAGTTGCTCGGGATCGTCGATCAGGCAAAGCAGAAGCTGATCGAAAAAGGTACATAAGTACCGTGGCACCTTGAAATACGAATACGGGAACGAAAAAAGCCAGTCATAAAGACCGGCGGATATGGTAACACGCACACCATATGTCACAGACCCGATTGCCACGGATACGGAAAGGAGAATCACGATCTATGGCAAAAGGATCTGTCAGAAAGAAAGGCAAAAAGTGGTACTATCGCTTCTACGTCGAAGACGAGAGCGGAAATCTGGTGCAGAAGGAATACGCCGGAACAGAGAGCAAGTCCGAAACGGAAGCCCTGCTCCGCAAGGCGATGGAGGACTATGAGGCAAAGAAGTTCGTTGCCAGGTCCGAAAACGTCGCAGTGGGCGATCTGCTGGATATGTGGATCGAGGAAGAAGTCAAGCCCGGCAACCTCTCCAATGGTACGGTAATGGCCTACCAGGGGGCTGTGGGACGCATCAAGCAGTTTCCCATCGGCAGCCGGAAACTCAAAACCGTGACCTCGGAGCATTTGCAGACGTTCTTCGATCTCCTGTCCTTCGGAGGCACCAATGCCGACGGAACGGAGGTCAAGCCCTTCAGCAAGGGATATATGCGGCAGTTCTCTGCGGTGATGCAGGGAGCGTTCCGGTTTGCGGTCTTCCCCAAGCGGCTGCTGACCTTCAACCCGATGCAGTATATCAAGATCAGGCAGAAGCAGGAAAGCTACGAACTGTTCAATGAGGACAGCGAGGACGGGCTGACCGTCCCGACGATCTCCTTTGAGCAGTACAAGGCGCTGACGGACTATCTGAAAAAGAAAGAGAATCCGGCTCTCCTGCCTATCCAGATCGCCTACTACACCGGGCTTCGGATCGGCGAGGTCTGCGCTCTCACCTGGCAGGATATCGACCTCAAGGAGCAGACCATCACGGTACGGCGCAGTATGCGCTACAACGGGGCGAGGCACAAGACGGAGGTCGGCACCACCAAGCGGAGCAAAATCCGCACGGTGGACTTTTGTGACACGCTGGCGGCGATTCTCAAGGCGGCAAAGACCGAGCAGCACAAAAACCGCTTCAAGTACGGCGAGCTCTACAGCCTGAACTATTACAAGCAGGTACAGGAAAAAGGCCGCAGTTATTACGAACTGTACAGTCTGCAATGGTCGGAGGAAGTGCCGGAGGACTACAAGGAGATTGACTTCGTTTGTCTCCGCCCGGACGGGTGCTATGAATCCTCCAGCACGGTCGGGATCGCCTGCCGGACAGCCTCAAAGAAGATACCGGGTCTTGAGGGCTTCCACTTCCACCAGCTTCGCCACACGTTCACCAGCAACTTGCTCTCGAATGGGGCAGCACCGAAGGACGTGCAGGAGCTTTTGGGACACGCCGACGTCAGTACCACCATGAACATCTACGCTCACTCGACAAGGGAAGCGAAACGCTCCTCGGCCCGCCTGCTGGATAAGGTAGTAGGCGACGACTGATAAAAAAGTTTCCCTTGTTTTGCCCCGCAAGGGCAAAAACAAGGGAAAACGGAGCTTTTTATGGCAGCAGACCTGCGGAAAATGCAGGAAAATCAAGGGTTTTCAGAGAATCGAATAGACAAATTCCGATTTGTATTTCTGTTTGTTTTAAAAATGGGCAACTCCGATTGGAATTGCCCACTCATTGCACTAATTATGCGATTTTTTCTTGCTTGCACCGATTTCTGCATCAATTGATGTAAATCGCTGTTTTTTCAGTTTTTTATCAAATGAAGTACGTCCCGTCTATTTGGTGAAACGGTACATCTTTACATCATCTTAATAGAGCTTTGCACCTGCCGGAATGTGGTCATCTACCATCAGAAGATGAAGCTTTTCTTCGCCTTCTTCTTCATGAATAGCACTGAGGAGCATACCGCAAGAGTCAATGCCCATCATAGCTCTCGGTGGAAGATTTGTGATAGCGATAAGCGTCTTTCCAACCAGTTCTTCCGGCTCATAATAAGCGTGAATACCGCTTAAAATGGTTCTGTCTGTGCCTGTTCCGTCATCAAGAGTAAACTGTAACAGTTTCTTTGACTTCGGTACTGCAACACACTCTTTAACCTTTACTGCACGGAAATCTGACTTGCTGAATGTATCAAAATCAACAAATTCCTCAAATAAAGGCTCTACCTTTACCTTAGAAAAATCAATCTTTTCAGACTCAGTTTTTACATTTTTTTCAGGTGCTTCAGAAGCTGTATTATTTACATCATTTTTCTTATTTACACCATCTAAGGACTTCATTGTCGGGATTAATCGAACGATTTCTTCCACCCTTGTCCACTGAGCTCCGTCAGGCACCGTACACATCCAAAAACTGATTTTTGGGGTCTTCCACTGAGGTCCATAGAGCCCCAAGTCCGCTGTGTCATTCGTGTTGTACAAATTGTTTTGATATATAGATTGTCTCTTCAAGTAACAAGACAATTCTCTACTTATATTATAATCTTTCCCTGGAAATTTGCAACAATTTCCTGCTTTTTCTCCTGTGTCGCTTCCGCATAAACATCCATGGTTGTTGTAATATCTGAGTGGTCCATGATACTTTGGATCACCTTCAAATTTGACTCATTCTCACACAGTCTTGTGCAGAATGTGTGTCTCAAATGATGAGCTGAAAAATGAGGAATAATGAGTGGTTCTCTATCCTCTTTCTCTGCTTTTTCTATTTCTTCTTTGTTATATGCAACTCTTGCCCTTTCAATCGCTCGATTAACTGCATTTGGTAAATATACCGTTCCGGTTGCTGTTACAAAAACGAAATTTGAATATCCATCAATCTCTTCTGAGGAAAAGCCAATGCACTTTTGGATCTCATACTCATCCAGAAAAGCATTGAACACTTCATCGATCATCGGAATGGTTCTCCGTCCTGAGATTGTCTTTGGTGTAGAAATATGCTTGACCGATTTTCTGTTTTCATCAGGTCTGTAGATAAAAGTATGATTCACACTGATAATGCGCTTTTCAAAATCCAGGTCATCCCATCGAAGACCGATGCATTCACCAATTCGCATTCCTGTTCCAAGAAGGACTGTTATAATAGGTACCCATCTTTGATATTCCCGATGGGCTTTTACGTAATCCATAAAAGCTTTCTGCTGTGGAATTGTAAGCGCATGTCTCGGATTATCTTCCCAGATATGGCTCTTTTTGATTTCTGCCATTAATCCGTCTGTTGGATTTTGTCTAAGCAATCCATCCCTTACAGCCATCTGAAATGCCGGATGCAACTGCATATGTATACTATCCAGCGTATTCGCTTTCATCTCTTCATCCAGGATAATACGATAATAGAATTTCTTCACATCTGAATATTTGATTTTACCAATCAGTCTTTTTCCAAATGTGTCTCTGACAAAGTGATTATACATATAGAGATAATTCACTTTTGTTGATGGTTTCAAATCATATTTCTGTTCGATAAACCGATCATACAGTTAATTCAGTGTCATCTTGTCAGCTAGCTGCGGATTCAGTCCATCTTCCTTGTCGCGAATGATTTTTCTTTCTTTTGCTCTGAGTTCAACCAATGTTTTTGCGTAAACAATTCGTCTATTTTTATCTAAATCTGTATAAGAATAAGAATAGCGACCGTCTTTTCTCTGACTCTCACCGGTTCGCAACACATAACCCCGGCTGTCTTTTCTTGATTTTGCCATCCTCTCACCTCACTAATCGTGAGGAGCATCTTAGCTGTGCTTATCCTGTCGGTATAATAGTTCCAATCCTTTCTTAAGCACCTGCCCTTTTGTAAGATCGTACTTTTCAGCATAAGCTTCCAATTGCTTCTGCTCAGCATTGGAGAAACGGATGGTGAAACGATAATTCATGGGGTCATCACTCTTTGGTCTTCCCATCTTTGCCATACTATTTCCTCCTTCCTTACAACACTATTATACTTTATGTCCAACAACAAGTCAACGTGTTTTGCTCCTCATGTATTACATTTTATTTTTTATAATTCATCTCTGAAATTTTCAAGATATTCATCCACAATCTCTGTATTAACCAGAACAACTCTCTTCACATGATAGACTGCTTTTGCATCTTTCGCTAATTCCTGAAATGTATGCAACCCCATAGAATATAATTGTGCCCCTTCCTCATAACGGACAAATTTCTTTCTTCCGACCTGCACCAGCTTTTCCAATTCTGGAATTTCTTTTCTGACTTTAGGCATGAAAAAACCTCCTTCCTTCGTACATAAAAAATATCTTTCATATATACAAAAGAAGGAGGGTGAAAATACAGCCTCTGATATGCAATTTTTTTGGCTTTAGAGAAAAATTATGTATTATCGTTCAAATTATAGCACAGGTACAACATATCTATAATTTTTTGTTTATCCGTCCCTCTAATGCCTAATGATTTTAAATCCACTGTTTCATCAGCTATTTCAGATAAGAACTTTTTCATATCCTCTG
>OGKG01002603.1_pt1 | contig 18464 bp, 24 predicted proteins | sample 1572201 | NCBI WGS metagenome assembly OGKG01 (sample SAMEA2582146, study PRJEB24529) | metagenome | biome: Human gut stool | place: China | collected 2011 | reverse complement strand
AAGGGAAAAAGCCACGCTCGGCACATAAGTCTGAAAAGCAGAAAAATAAACAAAGTAAGAATAATCAAGAAAAAAGTATTGATAAATCCTCAAAAAATGGTATAATAGAGCATGAAGGCAGTACAAAGAGTAGGAAAGGCAAAGGTACTGTCAAGCTTTCAAAAAAGGAATACAGAAAAGTGGTAAGCGAGATAAACACATATTATTACAGCAAGTATGAGGGGAAAAGAACTTGTGCACATACAACCTTGTGGAAAGACAAGTATTATACTTACAGATTTAAAAATTACGGATTTGATGATTATGAATTTACCGAAAGAAAGGAAAAAAATTGATATGGAAGAATTAAAGAAGCTTTTGGAAAATGTCAGCGATACTTATTCCGACTTTGTCCATAGCATTATGCTTGATGCAAGAGATTATCCCGAGAAAATCGATGAAATTAAAGATTTCATCAAGAGTAATCCAAGTGCAACTACTTCTGACATATTAGAATGGTCGACAACGTATATTCACGGCATAGATTTAGACAACCCGCCTGAATTGATACTTACGGACGATGACGAAGATGACGAAGATGAGGAATAAACCAGACCGCTCCACAGAGGTGTTTACACAATGTTTAAACCAGATTTCGGCAAAAAATATTATGATAAAGAATTAAAAAAAAGAAGGAATTGAAACTGATGAATGACAGAGATAATAGAAGCGATTTATGCCCTATCTGCGGAAAATATCGCTTTCCGGAACCTAACACTTATGAGATGTGTCAAGTCTGTGGTTGGTTTGACGACCCACTCCAATATGAACAACCTGATTATACGGGGGGAAATAACAAATTAAGCCAAAATGAATACCGCAAAAGGTGGCAAAACGGTGAACTTCCACCGCCGATACTTGATTAAACCTAACCGCTCCCTCGAGAGCGGTTTTTCTATGCCCGAAAGGAGGTGAAACAATGGATTTTCGAGAATTTATCGAAGAGAGGTTTATTAAGATAAACTAAGCACTCTAAAAAAGAGTGCTTTTTCTATGCCCTGAGTATGGCTTAAAACTGCTTTATTTTATGCCCAAAAGTGAGGTGAGAGCATTGCGAATTGAAATCAGAAGCAGTAATGAAGCTGTAATAAGTGGCTATGTGAATGCTGTCGAGCGTGATAGCAGAATCATGCCGAAAGGTAAGGGTGCAACGGCGGTTCGTTCTTTTGTTGAAAGGGTTAAGGCAGGAACTTTTGACAGAGCAATTAAGCGAGGTACACCAATAGAACTTCGATTTAATCACAGTCGCAAGCTGGGAGATACAACAAGCAACCTTGAACTTTATGAGGACAATATCGGTCTTTATGCGAGAGCGGTTATAAACGATACTGAGGTTATCGAAAAGGCACAGCGGAACGAATTGCGGGGCTGGTCGTTCGGCTTTGTCGCAGAGGGTGAAAGCTGGGACAAAGAGGGCGAGATTGACAGGCGAACGCTTGAAGATATTGACTTGAAAGAGGTTTCAATCCTCGATAAAACACCCGCATATTTTGGCACTTCGGTCGAGGTTCGGGGCGAGGAATCAAATGTTTTTGAAACAAGAGGAATTGCTGAAGAAATTAAGACAGTTGACAGCCGAGAACCGCCTAAAATAAGTTTTGAAGTATATGAAAAAGAAATTGAAATTTTGAAAGAGAGGTAAATTTATTATGAAAGCACTAATCGAAAAGAAAAATGCTTTGCTTGATGAGGCAGACACTCTCATCAGCAAGGCAAAGACAGAGAACAGAGCGTTTGAGGAAACAGAACTTAACCGCTACAATGAAATTAAGTCTGAAATCACAAGGCTTAATGCAACAATTTCGGCAGCACAGGAAACAAGAGAATGCGAAATCAACGAGTACGACGGCAAGAAACAAAAAGAAACTACTGAAGAAGCGGAAATAAGAGCCTTTGAAAGCTATATACGCAATCCGAAAGCTCTTGAAACCCGTGCCGACACGAACCTTACATTCGGTGCGAATGGAGCTATTATCCCGACAACTATTGCAAATAAGATTATCGACAAGGTAAAGGAAATTTGCCCAATTTTTGAACTTGCAACAAAGTACACAATGGGTGGTACCCTTACAATTCCGTATATCGACACAGCTACAAGCGACAATAAAATGGCCTATGCGACTGAATTTACAGAGCTTGAAAGCACTTCGGCAAGTTTTAAGTCAATCTCATTGACAGGATTTCTTGCGGCTACTCTTTGTAAAATCTCAAAATCGCTTATCAATAACGCTAAATTTGATGTAGTTTCCTACACAATTCAGCATATGGCAGTCAATATTTCACAATGGATTGAAAATCAGCTCCTTAATGGTACAACAGGAAAAATTGAGGGCTTGAGCGGTGTTACCCAGTCTGTTACGGCTGCTTCTGCCACAGCTATTACCGCCGATGAACTTATCGATTTGCAAGAAAGCATACCAGATGTTTATCAAAATGGTGCAGTTTGGATTATGGCAAAGAGTACACGCACAAAAATCCGCAAATTAAAAGATGGTGACGGCAATTTTCTCTTGCAGCGTGACTTTACCGCTCCCGCAAGATACACACTTCTTGGTAAGCCTGTTTATATATCTGACAATATGCCTGATATGGCTGCGGGCAAGACGGCAATTTTCTACGGCGATATGAGCGGACTTGCAGTTAAGATTTCTGAAAATTCACAGTTTAATGTTTATACAGAAAAGTTCAGTACACAACACGCAATCGGTATTGATTGTTGGCTTGAGATGGATGCAAAGATTGAGAACGCTCAGAAGATTGCAAAGCTTGTCTGCAAAGGAACATTAGGTCCTTAAGGGATAAGGGATGATGAAGCGTGAAAATAAGCGAAATTACGATTGACAGTGTAAAAGAATACTGCGGAATAAGCAGTAATGACAGCAACGAAATTTTAACCGCTTGTCTTGCTTCTGCTAAGGCGTATGCAGTTGGATTTACTGGCTGTACTTTGGAAGAACTTGAAGAATATGAAGATGTATCGTTAGCTATTATGATGTTGGCTAACGATTACTTTTTATTCAGATTCAGCGGTCAGGGCAACGATAAGCCGAATCCTGCAGTTGAAAATATACTGCATATGCACTGTAAAAATTTTTTATAGGGTGGTGTCTTTATGCAAAATATTGTTTTTAAGGACCGTATAAAGCTTGAAAAAAGAAAAAACGGCTACGGAAGTCACCCAAAGCCGCAGACTGTCGCTGAAAAAGATGTGTGGGCTTGCGTATGCTTGCCAAGTATGACAACTAAAACAACTGCATTAAGCGTTGGTATAAGTGTTGATTTAACTATACATATGTTTAGAAATGAATATATGGGTGAAAGCTATACGCACATACTTTATAACAATGAGCGTTATAAAATTGAGAGTGCAACAGCTTCGATAAATAATTTATATATTAAGCTGTCAGTATCAAGGGTATAGGGCTATGGGCTTTATAGATTTTCAGATACCAGATGTTAATAGCTTTATGGACGACCTCGAAAATTGTAGAGATAGGCTTAACGAAAATGTCAATAATGCATTATTAGAAGGCGCGAAAGTTATTGAATCAGAACAGAAAAGAATTATTTCTGCAAAATCCGCGAAACTTGCAAAGCTTATAACTCATAAATTCGGCGTAACTAAAAAAGGCAAGATGTATTACAAAATCGGCTATCTTGACGGTTCAAGGGTTGATGAATGGTTACACGGTGCAGTTCTTGAGTTTGGCAGACCTGGCGCAAGACACAGAAAAGAAATCAAGAGAAAGATTAAAACAAAATCAGGCATAAAAGAAATAACCGTCAAAAATGGTGCTATTCAGGAATATTCGCATATACGCAGGGGCTTTGAACTCAAAGAGGAATCCGCTGCAGAAAGAGTACAGAAAGCCTTTGACAATACATTAAATAAATTGGGGGATTGATATGATATACGAGATTATCGACAGCATAATTGAAAGTTTTGGTTATCCTTTTTATGTCGGTATGCCGAATTTTGGAGGTAATGAGCCAGAATTGTATATCGTATACACTCTTTGGGAAACTCCTGATTTTTATGGGGACGGCGAATATCTGGCAACTAAATATACGATAAGTCTGCATTTTTTCTGCGACATAATACACTTTTCCGAATGCAGACGAGTTGAAAAGCAAATCAAAAAGAAATTACTTGAGAATGATTTTGGTTATATTGGTTCGCAAACTCCGTCCTACGGAGCAGATGAACCACAACAAAGACATATCATTTATGAATTTACTAAGATTTTAGAAAGCGAGGAATAATATTATGGCAAAGAAAACAGTAGGAACACTTGTTAATATCAATAATCTTACAATGTGGTCAAGAGATGAATCTGAGGCAACTGCTACATATGGTGAGGCAGTATCTTTTCAGAAAAGATTTATGACAGTATCTGATACACCAACAACAGTAAGCGACCAGCTTTTCGGCGACGGCGAAGTCGCAGCCGATTATAATGCAATAACAGGCGGTACTCTTGAACTTGGACTTACAGACCTTAGCAATACAGATAGAGTGCTTATCTATGGCGAAAGCGTAAAAGACGGTACAAATGTTATTACAACAGACACAAACAGCGGATATAATGTTGTTGCATATTCAGGCAAACAGCAGAACGGTCTGCTTACACTTGTTAAATATCTGCGTGTCAAGTTTGCACCGGGTCAGGAGCAGGCACAGCAGGTCACAAATAGTGGCGTGAACTGGGCTACAAAGACCGTAAGCGGTACATATTCGGCAGACCCTGAAACAGGTATATTCCGCTATATTCGTGACAATGTAGACCCTACCAAAGATTCTGAAATTATTACAAAATGGTTTAGCGACGCCACATATTACGGAAAGGTTGGCGTAAAGAATGTTGAACGACTTGGAGCGTAAAAGCTATATGCTCCATATCGGCGGTGCGGAGTATCATATTAGATACTCCTTGAACAGCCGATTATGCTTGGAGCAAAGCTATAAATCACTTGAAGATATATTGTTTATGAAGGTGCAGGATTGGAGCATAGAGGATATTTTGCAGCTTGTGAGGGCGGGTTTTGTAGATATGCGCTATAATAATCGTGCGGTTGTAAGGCGAGATTGGAATAATATAAAAATCAAACGTGGAAAAAAATATTTGAACATAGCTAAGCTTGGCGAGATTATCAGTCCAGAGGATTTAATATCTATAAAAATTGAGCTTATGGAAGCAATTATCGGCAGTTTTCCTGAACCGATTTATGGCGAAACCGAGGATTTTAATAATGGGCGGAGCGATATTGATTATAAGCCGCTTTGGGCTTGGTATGTTGCAATACTGCACCGCCCTGAATCCGAGTTTTACAGAAGCACTCTAAAAGAGATATACGAAAGAATTGACAGTTATTTAATCATTAAGGGTATGAAAGACAAGCCTGCGGAAGTATCAGAATTTATTGATTGATAAAATTATTTATTTTAATCTCTAAATAAAATGTTTGACAAAACTCTTGAAAAATTTTGTGACTTGTGGTAATATTTTGACAAATAACTACAAAAATTTCAGGAGGTTGTGCAAGAATGGATTTTATAATGTTTATACTTTTCTTTATTCTTTTTTTGTTTTTGGGACTGTTTATAGCTTATAATGTAATGCTTATTAAAGTTCAAAATAAAGCAAAAAACAAATTAAAAAAAATATGGGAAAGTAAATATAAAACTACTAAAAAACTCGGAAATTTATATATTGATGAGAATGCTAAAAAATGGTATGTTTTTGGCTATAATCAAGTGTATAACTATTCCGATATTCTTGATTTTGAAATTTCAGAGAATGGCACAAAATACAAGTCTAAAGGTGGGATAACACGCTCTGTTGTTGGTGGATTGACTTTTGGAGTTGCTGGTGCTGTAGTAGGTGCAAGTACTGCAAAGAGAGTAACAACGGTTAATAGCATGAATATAAATATTACGGTTGATAATCCACAAAATCCATTAGTAACCATTGTTATAATATGCTCGGAAGTTAACACATCATCATTTGAATACAAAAATTCTGTACAACTTGCAAACCAAATTATTTCGCAACTAACTTATATGCAATCTAAAGTTAAAACAAAAGAAAGTTTTTCTTTGGAATCTGATTTTTCTATTGATACACCAACGAAAGTAGTGGGTGTTACTAAAAATAATGATGAGGGTGTAGATATTCAAAATATTTTGCCTGAACTTGAAGATGGTAGTAAATTAAATTTTGTTCGTGAACCTAATAATCCTTATGATACTAATGCAATAAAGGTTATTTGTGATTACCAGCATATTGGCTATATTCGAGCAGGATTAGCGGAAGAAATTGCCCCTATTATGGATTCAGGCAAGGAACTTAAAGGCTATATAACACAAATAACTGGCGGAACTAATGGAAAAACTTATGGCTGTAATATACATATATCTATATAAAAGGAGAGTTTTTTATGAAAAAGATACTTAGTTTAATGCTTGTTGGTGGTGTCTTACTATCTTTAGCAGCGTGTAGTAGTAACACTGAAAATTCTAATAGTAGTTCAGATATTGAATCATCTATAAATTCTACAATTTCACTAACTGAAAGCTCTAAACCAGCTTCACCTAATACTTATGAGAAAACTGTTGAGATATATGAAAAAGCAAGAAAAAAAGCAGACTTAGAAGATATTACTGAAGAATCTATTCAATGGTTTAAAGATAACATAGATACTATTTATGATGATAATGAGCATATGGAAGAAGCTCTGTATTATGGATGTTTTTTAGAAACCAAATATAATGCTTATGGTAGTGCCGATAATTACGGAACTACAGAATACTATTATTACCGTATCGGTGAGCAAGCTGTAATAGCAGTAAAATATGTTTATAGAAAAAGCGATAATGTAGATGATTCATCAACACAGCATCATTATTCTAAATTAAAAAAGTTTTTGATAGAAGTATAGGTGAAATTATTAAATAATTCAACACTTATAGTTAGCACTAACAGAAATGTTAGTGCTTTTTTCTTGAAAAAATTGAAAAAGCCTCTTGACTTTTGCCAGACAATATTATATAATTATGCCAGACAAAAGAAAGGAGGATAGATAAATGTCACCAAGAACAGGCAGACCAACTGATAATCCACGACCGAATAAAATCAGTATTAGGATAAGCGATAATGATAAAGAATTGCTTGAAAAATACTGTGAACAAGAAAAAGTTAATAAAACGGAAGCAATTAGTCGTGGAATAAGAAAGTTGGAAAGCGATATAAAAAAATAAGAGAAACGCTTCTCCGTGGAAAGTCAAGCGAATCTCTTATGAAAGCAGAAGTTGCCTTCTATGAAATCTATTATATCATATTGGGAGACTTCTTTCAAGATTTTTTGAAAAGGAGTTTTTACTATGAAAAAATTGATGAGGTTTGAAAACAGTGATGTTCAAATGGTGCAGATTGACGGTGTATGGTACTTTGAGTTGTATTCGGTTGGTATGGCTCTTGGGCAGATAAAAAAGAATGCAAAAGGTGTTATTTATCCCGCAAAAGACAGAATAGATAAAAATGCTGAAAATGCCGAAATTAAGCCTTGTGTACGCAATGTACACAAATATATCACAGAAGAACAGCTCTACGACCTTATGCTTGAAACCCGTACAGATAAGTGCAGAGTGTTCCGTAAGTGGCTAACAAATGAAGTGCTTCCAGCACTGAACCACGAAGGCACTTACACAATGAAACACAAACCTAAAACCGATAAGACCTACGAATACTTCGATAAGACTTATAATGGTGTGCCGGTGCTGACCTCTGCTGATATGGAATATCTTACAAAGATAAACCACTCAACAATAGACTGGAATTTAAGAACAAAGTTTATCAGTGGAAAGGATTTTTATTATATTTTTGGTAATGAACTTAAAAAGTATAAAAAAGAAAATCCAAAAGCTTCAAAAATGTCAAGTGCTTTATATCTTGTAACTCGTGAGGGCTTCATAAAGATTTGCAGAGCCTACGGCGTGCAGATTGAAACACCTAAGTGCTTTGAGGTTAAAGAAGAGCCGAGAATATCTGCCGTTCGTCGTATATATGATACTTTCTGCAAATATTACGATATAAAGAGATACCAGCTAACAGAAGATACAGCGAAAATACTTAAATGTGGTGAAAACGGTATCGTTAATGAAAGCTGTATTTTGCGTAAAACTGATAATGATGAATACAAAATCTTTACAGACCCGACTATGCCGTTACTCGAAAGGCAATTTACACTTACTGAAAACCTCGGTCGCATTATGGCAGGACAGCTAAGAGAAAACGCTAATCCTGACATAAACTATGACCAAGAGGCAAGGCTTTTCGGTATCGTAGTAATGGCAATGTCATTATTCTTTGATAAATAATATTAAAACTTAATGCCCAAGCGTACATCAGAAATGATGTGCGCTTTTATTATGCGATTTTTTATGAGGAGAGTGAGCAATATGTCGCAAAGGTCTATGGATGTTAAGCTTGGTGCAGACACAAGCGGATTCTTGACAGGTATAAATGATGTTGTTGCTAAACTTAATGTACTTAATAAGCAAATGCTTGAAAGTCAGGCGGCAACTAAAAAAGTTAATCAAGAAATGCGTGAATATGAAAAAGAGCAAGCTAAAACGCAAAAAGAAATAAAAGAATCAGGCAGTGCTACTGATGAGCAAAAAGAAAAATTAGCAAAACTTGAACAAAAGCTTGATGAGGCAAGGTCAAGAGCGGCAGAATTAAAAACAGAGCAATCAAAATTGAAGTCGGAAATCAAAAGTGCATCAAAAGAACTTGATGAACAAACCGAGGGTTTGAATAATGCTATTAAAGCAGAGGAAGAAGCAAAAAAGACAACAACCGAGGTACAGTCTGCGACTGAAAAACTAACTTCTGAAATTTCTGAACAAGAAAAAGAACTTAAAAACTTAAAGAAATCATATAGCGATATTGCTTTAGAACAAGGTAAGAATTCAGAAGAAGCGAAAGAATTAGGTTCAAAGATTTCTGAATTATCAGATGTCATTGAAAAAAATAAAGCGAAGTTGAACGATTCGACTTATAGTATTGATGATTTTACAGAAAAATCCGAAGACGCAGAAAAAGCTATTACCGAGGTGCAATCTGCAACCGAAAAATCATCTGACGGCTTTACCGTTATGAAAGGTGCTATATCTAACCTTGTTTCAGATGCGCTTAATATTGCTGTTGATAAATTCAAGGAAATGGCTGTATCTTCAGAGCAAGCTTTGAACAGCTTGCAGGCAAAAACAGGCATGAGCGCCGAAGCCGTGGGCGAGCTTAAAGACGAAATGTACGACATTTACAAGGCGGGTTATGGTGATGATTTACAAGATGTTGCGGATAAGCTCGGACTTGTCGTACAAAATATTAACGAAAGCAACCCTGAAAAAATCAAAAGCATAACCGAAAAGGCAATAGCTCTAAGCAATACTTTCGGCTCTGACTTTGAGGAAAATCTGCGCGGCGTAAACGCTTTAATGACAAGTATGGGAACGACTGCGGACGAAGCCTTTGACCTAATCGCCACAGGCTCGCAGAACGGGCTTGACAAGTCGCACGAGCTGACCGACAACTTAGCGGAGTACACGCAGATTTGGGCGCAGGCGGGATTTTCAGCCGAGGAAATGTTCTCAATTCTACAAAACGGCGTTGACAGCGGTGCATACACTCTTGATAAAGTAAACGATGTTGTTAAAGAAATTGCTATTTCTATTACCGATGGTAGGCTTTCGGAGAACATTGACAGCTTCTCGGACAAGACAGCGACAATTTTCGAGAGCTTCAAAAACGGTAAGGCAACACAAAAAGATGTTTTTGATTCGATGATTAACGACTTGAACGAAAGTTCAAACCTTGCCGATAAACTTGCGACAGCTTCTAACAGTTGGTCTGCACTCGGTGAAGATAATTCAATGAAAGTCATCGAAGCCCTTAATAATGTCAATGATACATACAAAGATGTTGCTGGTACAATGCAGGAAATCAATGATATACAGTACAATGATGCTGGCAGTCAGATTGAGGCTCTTGGTAGACAATTTGAAGTAGATATTTTACAGCCTATTGTTGAAGATGTAACTCCTAATATAAAAAACATCATTTCATGGGTGTCAGAACACTTACCTGAGGTGACATCTGCACTTGCGGGGCTGACGGGTGGCTTTATCACGTTTAAGGCGGCGACTGCAGCGGGAAATTTCATAGCCGTTTTAATCAATAGCTTTAAACTATTAACAAAGGCTACCGAGACGGCAACCACAGCGCAAATAGCCAACAATGCCGCAGTTTCCGCTAACCCGTATGTCGCCGTGGCAAGCGTTATTTTAGGTTTGGTCGGCGCAATCACTGCGGGAACAACTGCGATGAACGCCTCAAAGTCTGCAACGGAGGACGCAACCGCCGAAATAGAGGACTATACGCAGGCAATAGAGGACGCAAAAACCGCCGCTGACGATAAAGAAGCGTCCTCCGAAACCGAAATTTCTGTGCTTGAAGCGCTAAAGGAACACTATGACGAGCTGAGAAAAAAGGTAAATTTGACCGCCTCAGAGAAGAGAGAACTTGACAATGTTGCGGCAGATTTAGCTAAATCTCTTGGTACGACAACAAGCGCATTGAAAGACCAAAGCGGAGCATACCAAGACATTAGCAAAAATATTGACGAATATATCGAAAGACTTAGGGCGAAAATCAAACTCGAAAACGCTCAGGATATACTCAAAGAAGCGTATAACGTGCGTGATAATGAGCTTACCTCAGACGATGTACTGGCAGCTCGAAAGGCTTACACGGATTATGCAAAAGAGATTATACGAAGCATAAACGATAGCAATAACACTAATGGAAGTAACTTTCTGAAATCCGCAAATCGTGAAACTTTAATAGAAGAATTAAAGGACAGCGAAAACCGATATATAACAGAGGATGCAGGCTATGACTATGGTAAGCTGACAAGGCTATATGAAACATGGGAAAACCTCAACGGGCAATACAAAGAAGTAACCGGCACCATAAACAAATACGAGGGCGTAATAAAGGACTTGTACGGCGAATACAGCAACCTTTCAGGCGAAACCGATGACTTGACGGACAGTACAAGTAAACTTACCTCAAAGACCGATAACGCTGCCGAGAGTGTCAAAACCCTGTCCGACAAAATGTCAGAGATGGCATCGAAAACTACCGCCGTGACGAATGCAGAAAAGGAGTACAAGGAAAACGGAAAGCTTACAGCTTCTACACTTCAAACTATCATAGATAAGTACCCAGATTTGGAGAATGAAGTTTATAAGTATATGCTCGGTCTTACTGACGCTAAAACATTGATTAAATCAATGAAAAACACTTATCAAGATGATTTGACATCATATATAAGTGTTATCACTCAAAAAGCCGGAAAAAGTAATACTTTCTATAATGAATTGATAAATGCAAATGCGGATTTTGTGAATAAGGCAAAAGAACAGTATGGTATTGATTTGCATAATTTTAAAAATTTGCAAGATGCGAAAGAAGCTATGGTTACAGAAACTGCATCAAAAATCCAGGGTCCTACGGAAATGAACACAGGGGAATTTAAACCGATAGATGTCGAGGATTTATTAAAAAACGGAAGTGTTAACAAGAATTCATGGCAATATAAAACGGCTGAAAGTATAGTAGATAAATTCATAGGTTCAGCAATAACAGCAACAACAAGTTATCGAGATTTTTTCGGCGGTTCAAGCAAAAAAAGCAACAATTCAAATAAATCAAGTAAATCAAGTAGCAGTGATACCTCTGCCGCCGAAAAAGCTGCACAAAAAGCCGAGGACGAGCGCATAAAGAAATACGAGCTTGCCGAAGCGGCATATAACAAACTCATTGATAAGCGTATCGCAAAGATTGAAGAAGAAACTGCGGCGAGAGAAAAGGCAAAGGATAAAGCCATCGCCGCAATAGACGCGGAAATTGAAGCGAGAAAGAGGCTGAATGAAGATAGGGACTCACAAAAAGAACTGAATGAGGTTAATGCACAGCTGCGGTATTCACAATTGGACGAATTGAGCCGCAGAGAGCTTGAGCGTAAACGGCAGGATTTATTAAATGAACAATCTGAAATATGGTGGCAAAGGCGTGCGTCTGATAAAAAAGATAGCTTACAAAATGGATATGATTCCTACAAGAGCAGCAGTGATGCGATGGTAACAGCTTTGCAAAAAGCGGCGAACAGTGCGGCGGACTATTTCGATTCGCTGAAAGAGGGCGCAAAGACAAATTCTTATATAGTTAATAATAATTCCGATACAAGGAATATACAGATTGTTTCAAACGCTCTCAGTAATCAGCAAATGCTTGATAAACTGCTTAATGCGATTTACAGTAAATAAAAATCATAAAATGTAATTTTTTGATGTTGCAGTAGTTTTTGTATCCGTATTTGATACGCACTCTCGTTTGAGGGTGCTTTTTTCATGCCATGAGTATGGTAATAAACTGTTCAATTTTTATATCCAAAGGAGTGATGAAATGCGAAAAAAGATAAAATACTGTTCAGAAAACGGACTTATGTTTGAATTTGGTGACAAAGCACCGTATTATCTTGAAAAAATTAACGCAACAAGTATTTCTGGTGTATTTACAACAGACATAATTCCAAATCGTTTGGGACAGGTAACTACAAGTAAAACCCTTGGTAGCAGGACGGTTATATGTGAATTGGCGGTTATGTTTTCTTCCGATGATATGAGAATGTTCAAAAAACAAATATTATCAGAAATTACAGAGTGCTTCAACCCGTTGTCGAACGGTACTCTTGAGATTGAAACAGATTTCGGAAACTATGAAATTAACTGCTATCCTCAGGAAAGTCCGAAGTATGATAACAGCAAGGTCCCCTGGATATATCGTTTTACGGTTGACTTAGTTTGTGATTATCCGTACTTCAAAAGTACAAGAGTAAACGAAATCGAATTGCCCGCAGATACGTCAATAATTGTTAACTCACCATCGTTTATTGATAACAGAGAACTTATGATTACTATTCCGGATTTTAACGCAAATTTCACACTTGCAAATAAAACTACGAATAAAGAAATCAGATTGATAAAATTCGGAGGCGGAAAAGTTATACTTGATGTTTTGAATTTCAAACTGAAAACACCCGACGGGAGAGATGTATCACGCTTTATTGATATAACTTGCGACATAGAAGATTTTTGCCTAAAACACGGGAAAAATGAGCTTCTATCTAATCTTAATGCAACGATTAAATACAGTAACATATTGTTGGGGGTGATGTAATTGCTTTTGAAAGTTTTTTCATATCCGACACAATCGAATACATTTCAGAACGAATTTTTATTTCAGACTGACAGAATTATTTCGTACACATATACAAAGAAGTTTGTAGGAACAGGTAATTTCACGCTTGTACTGCCTGTTACAAAGCAAAATATTGAAAAAATAATTGAGGACAATATCTTGTATATTGACAACGATTGGCTGCTAGTAAGCAATATTAAGAGAAGCGGTGAGCGTATTACCGTAACAGGCACAGACCTCAACGGGTTTCTTGATATGCGTATAACCACGGTAGGAGTTAAGAGTATAAGAGGTATTTATGATGATTATGACCCTATGCAAGGTACAACAGACAGTTGTGTTGTACACTATTTGTTACGAAACGCAACGGAAACGGAGGACAATGAGAGAAAAATGCCTCGGCTTGTTGTAGGTCAACGAGTTCAGGGAAAAGAAAATGATAGTTATTTAGCAAGGCTTCAACCGCTTTCTGAGGTTGTTTCCGATTTATGCAGGAATGCTATGGTAGGTTATGAAATCGTTGGAGATTTTGAAAGTAATAATTTTATTTTTAATATGCTTAGAGGTATAGACAGGTCGATAGAGCAGTCTGTACACGAGCCTGTGATATTCTCAAGAAAAAGAGGAAATTTATTTTCGGAAGAATATGAGAGAGGAAACGAAAATCTTGTCAATGCAATATACGCCACAGGCACAGATGTCACAAGGGTTGTATATCGTGATTATGATGTCCCGTCAGGCATAAAACGGAAAGAAATCGCTATAGACGTATCTGTCGATACAGTCGCAGATATTGAAGATTATGCATTGAACCAAACGTCGGGAAACATATCTAACAATAGCTATGAAGTAGATGTGCGGGCAATAGATGATTTTGGTACAAAATATAATCTTGGCGACTATATTACAGTTAAAGACAGTGTGACTGGGCAGACTTGGACGGCAAAGATTGAAGAAGCAACAAAGACAGTTTCTGCGGCGGACAAAAAATTATCACTTGTTATCGGTGAAACAAGAACAAAATTGCTTAATAAAATACAAAATCAGGCAAAAACATCGTCAAAGAGTGAAAGCACAAGAGCCGCCTGTGCGTCATATAACACTGCGTCAACCCTTGTAGGTGCAAAAGGTGGCTATGTTCAGATTAGAGCAGGAGCAAACAATAAACCTTGTGAATTGCTTGCAATGAACAGCGATGATATTAACACTTCTGACAGCAATGTATTAAAACTCGGCAAAGACGGATTATCAATATCGGAAAACGGGTATCTTGGCTTGTATAAAAAACTTATTGATATTAACGGCAAAATATCAGCAAGTGCGGTGAACGGTGTGCTGAGGAGTAAGAACGGCAGAATTGTAATTGATTTAGACAATGAAACGATTACAGTTGATGGCTGTGAAATAAAAGCTATGACTTATACAACGTCAACAGGTGAAACCATAAAATATTGGGGGTGGGAATAATGCTTAAATTGATACGGGGAGTAACGCAGAGCATTGCAATTACTATTACGGACGATGACAGTAATATATACAAGCTACAAAGCGGAGAGGTTCTCAGATTAGGTATAAAGCGTAATCCGCAAAATACAGATTATGATGTTAAAAAGGAAGTTAGTAGCGAAGCATTATATGGTGATTCTTATGTTATAAATTTTGCTCCTGAGGACACTTCTGACCTAAATCCAAGTCCCGAATACAGGTTTGATGTTGGTTTACAGACATCAGACGGCAACTTTTATATGATTATTCCGTGCAGCAAATGTGTAATTTTGCCTGCTGTTACAGCAAAGGAGGCTGCACAATGATGAAACTTAAAGGACAAATAACTCAAAAGCAGAGTTTGTTTGGCAAGCTTTCGAAGCCGAGCGGAAGTGGGAAAAGCGACCACAGAACAATAGAATTGCTGTCGGGCTATCTTATACAAAAAATCAAAACGAGGGCACTACCGATAATCTACTACAACACGCCAAGCGAGTTAATCGGCAAGACAACAGAGAGCATAGTCGGTAATAAGTCACTTGATAATCCGTCAGTCCTCACAGGCTTACATATTAATAATACAACACTTTATAGCCTGCCTGATGGCACTGTCTATGATAGTCTGACAGCGACCAACGGCACTGTAACAATAACACGCAGGTGCGGGCACTTCATCGTTGACGGCAGTACCCCGATTACAGCGATAATTCCAAGCGACGATTCAAGAGTTGCAGATGGATATTTCGCTATTGGCTATACAAAAACAACATTCGATAAAGCTATTGCTTCACGAGCAACAAATGCGTATTGTAATCGTTTGTCTGTAAGCACACAGACAGCTTTAACAGCAGTTTCGGACACAGAAATATATATAAACAGCTCGCAGGCACTTTATATTGTCCTGCCGACAGGGACTTGCAATGAGGACAGGGCAAGTGTTGCAGCATGGCTTAATACTCATCAGGTCGAAATAATTTATCCTCTCGCAGAGGAATATGAGGAATATGAGGAGATGGTTTAATGAGTTATGTAAATAAAACGGTAAGCATAAACGGCACAGAAAAGGATTTTATCAAAGCATTTGCGAATGAATTAACATCAGCAGACGGCAGAATTACTTGCGAAACAGATATTGACGCAGAGTTCAATAAGGAAAAAACATATAACCCCGTTATTGTTTTTAACATAAACAATTGTTACAAAATCAAATTTAAGCGACAAGCAACACTGTCAAATCAAACAAAAGGTTATTATGTAACTTGCATTATAAACGGCAATGAAACAACATATTCAAAATATCTGGAATTTTCACAATATCTATTTGCAACAGATGTTGCAAATAGACTCTATAAATTCAGCATTGTTCGTAACACAAACTTCTTGTCAATAAAATTTGCAGGATATAACTATGTTTTACCGTTAAAGGCTGAAGTTGATATTTTTTCATATCATACAGACAATTTTAATGTTGTTTCTAAAGAATCGGATACAGCAGGTTCTGCAACACAGCGTTTGTTAATTCGTACAGATGAAACAGGCAAGGGCGATGCTTATACTTTTGCGAATCGTTTGAATTATGACTGCAAAGAAAATGTTGAGATAATTGAGAGTAAGGTTTTGATTCAGTCAAATAATGCAGAGCGTACTGTAACTGGTATTATCGACTGCTCAACAGTTAGCAAAGACAGCATTATTAACATAGATGACTCAAAATATTATGCTCTTGATGAACATACGCTTGCTTTGATATGAGAGGCGGTGAAGAAATGGATTCAACTATTATTTCTGCGGCACTTGCACTTATCGGGTCACTTGTAGGTACATTTGGCGGTATTGTTACAACAAACAAACTAACATCATATCGCATACAACAGCTTGAAAAGAAAGTGGACAAACATAATAATCTGATTGAGCGTACATATAAACTTGAACAGCGTGCGGCGGTCATTGATGAAGAAATCAAAGTAGCTAATCATCGCATTGATGATTTAGAACACGAAAGGAAGTAATAAAATGAGCAACAAAACAAAAAAATGGATTAAAGCAGCAGGCATAAGAGCAATTAGAACAGTTGCTCAGACAGCAGTTGCTACAATTGGTGTATCAGCAGTTATGCAAGATGTAAACTGGGCTATGTTAGGCTCTGCAAGTTTACTGGCAGGCATTTTATCTGTGTTAACGAGTATTGCGAGCTTGCCGGAAGCGGAGGACTGAACGGATTAAACAATGAAAGGAAGTTTTATTATGTCAACAAAATTAAGAGGCATTGATGTATCATATGCTAATGACAAAATTGATTGGAGTAAGGCAAGCAAAGGGATAGACTTTGCTATTATTCGCTGTGGTCTTGGCTCGGAATCCCCTGACCAGGTGGACGAGCAGTATCGTAATAATGCAAACGGCTGTACAAAGTACAATGTCCCGTTCGGCGTATATCATTTTGCATACTGTGTAAACGCCGAGGCGGCAAAGAGAGAAGCGGATTTCGCTATTAAGCTTGCAAAGGAATACAAAGGCTGCAAATTTATTGCTTATGACATTGAGGAGGACACTCTTCGTTATTGCCGCCAGCAGGGAGTAGTACATACAAGAGCAAGTCTTACAGCGTGTGCTAAGGCATTTCTTGAGCGTGTTAAGTCAGCAGGCTATACACCTGTGCTATATGCTAACTACGATTATATCAATAACAGATATAATTATAGTGAACTTAGCAAGTATTATTTATGGCTTGCTTATCCTGGTGCAAGCTCCGCAGGTCGTGACTGTGGCACTTGGCAGTATAGCTGGACGGGCAAAATAAGTGGCATTATCGGTGATGTAGATATGAATTATATGTATGATGATATAGTAACTTCTAAGACATCTACCAAACCCGCAACAACTAAGCCAGTTGTAAAGCCAAGCAATGTTAAAAAGACAGATTATTCTGTCAAAGTCACTGCCCAGGCTGGGCTTAATGTACGCAAGGGGGCAGGTACAAACTACAACATAATCACTGCCCTAAAATGCGGTACAGTGGTATCTGTAAGCAAGGTATCAGATAACTGGGGCTATGTTGGCAAGTATGGTGGCTGGATATGCTTAGATTACACTGCTAAAGTCGGTACAACCTCAACAGTAAAGTCTGACAAGGTTTATTATACGGTTAAGAGTGGCGACACACTTAGCTATATCGCATACAGATATAGTACAACAGTAGATAAGCTTGTATCGCTTAACAATATCAAGAACCGAGATTTAATCTATGTCGGGCAGAAGATTAGAGTAAAATAAAAAGGAGAGGAATTAATATTATGAAATATCGTAAAAAGCCTGTAGTAATTGAGGCTTATCAAACTGATGTAGAAATGACCATAGAAACATTAGAAGGTCCATTGCACGCTTCTGTTGGAGATTACATCATAACAGGTGTAAATGGTGAGCAATACCCTTGCAAGCCTGACATTTTCGAGAAAACTTATGAACCAGTAGGAGAATAAATTAAGAGCTGTATCTACACTTGCGTGTGGGTACGGCTCTTTTTGCTTTTGATAAACTTATATCTTTTGTGTGCTAAAGAATTGGCTCATCTCGAAATGGTTGGAACGATAGTATATCAGCTTACAAGAAATCTTA
>OGKG01002600.1_pt1 | contig 18484 bp, 9 predicted proteins | sample 1572201 | NCBI WGS metagenome assembly OGKG01 (sample SAMEA2582146, study PRJEB24529) | metagenome | biome: Human gut stool | place: China | collected 2011 | reverse complement strand
TTAAGTCTCTAAAGGCCATTGGGAAGAATCAAGCATTTTACAGAGCTTCCTTAAACGAACTGGACGTGTACGGTGAGCGATATCCCGATGACACCTCGAAAGGAGCAGACCGAGGAGCCGTGGATAAAATCGACTTGTGGTTCGAAAGTAACAGTAAAGAAGCACAGTTGGCAATTTTTGCTGCGGTGAGAGGACTTTTGCGTTGTTATCAGCGATTGCTTTTTCTAAATGCACTTCGTATGGTGGTGGCCTTCCGCTCTTATAAACGAGATATAAGCGAACGAAATAAAGAACTTTCAGTCAAGGACAGAAGAGATGCGCTGCCTTTTCTTGTATTTGTTCAGATGAGAGAGGTTGGAATCTCTATTCCATGGAAAAGAATTAGACCTAAATGGAAAAAGGGCGGAGTAAGCAACCTGACTGAAAGCGAGTATCTCACAATAGAGCCGGGAACCTTTAAGCAAAAAGCTAATGACTTCACCGGTTCAGGTGAGCACAAGAAGTTTCTTCAAAATATCTACGATGCACATTTTGCAGGTTGCAGACGGGCTTCTGCTTTCTTGGTAGAAACGTCCCAGAAACTTTCAATTCTTGAAAAGAAAATTAAAGGCAATTAAGTCATAGTTTGGGTTTGAATAATCAGCGGAGTCCCGAGCGGCACCGCTTTTTGTTTGGTTCTTATCCAAAGCTCTGAGGCTAATAATATCTAATAAGGTAAACCGAGGGTGGTCAGTTTACATTGTGCATTGCTTAATAACGTAACCCGAGGTTGACCAGATTACATTGTGCAAGGGCCAATAACGTAAACCGAGGACGGTCTGTTTACATTATGCTTTGTTTAACAATGTAAACCTAGGGATGTCAGATTACTTTACGGAAGGAAAAACAATGTAATCCGAAGGGGTGCCGGGTTACATTGTGGGAACGAAAATACAATGTAATCCGGAGGGTGGCCGGATTACCATAATGAATGTATTCTGAGGCCCCATTTTCGGAGGGAGCTTTTTCACGTTCAACAGGCCCGAAAAACTTTAATGTCTTTCCAAAATCACAAAAAGTCTTCGATAAACTTTTGAGGTTGTGGGAGGCTAGTCCCTTCGACCTTTTGGTCACAAGGATGCTCTTTTAGAAAGTCCCGGCAATGCCGGCAAACCGCTCCACAATCGAAAAGAAAAAATAACTTGGACCAGTCTAAGTTCAAAAACAAAAATCCCGCCAAAGCGATTTTTAGAGCCTTGACGGGGAAATGCTACAAGCCGGGAGAACAATCAATAGGAAGACTAAATTTTTACCTTTAATTGACCCGGGCTTACTTCGACCTGTGTGTAATCGTCCAGGACGCAGATGAGCTTATTGGCAGCTTGATCAAAGGCCAGAATGGTGCGGACACCGCATAACTTTTTAGGAGGTTTCGTTTCTTGTTTTTCGGGTTTTGAGGTACTCTCGCCACGAGGTAAATGGGTCTCATCGGTTTCGTCCCCTTCATCATTCACAGAAGGATCATCGTAATCATCTCTTTCGTTGGTCTCGGAATAATCTTGTCTTTCTTCACCGTCCTCGCGGAAACCTTCACTTTCTTCCGGATCACTGGAATTTTGCTGTTCTACGGCAACGGCCTTTTTCCCGGGAATTGTCTGGGAGGCTCTCCAAGGATTTTGAATTGATTTTGTCTCTTGACTATCAGCCTCACTCGTTTCTTTCGGCGCTGTCGGATCATTTTCCTTCACAACGGACGAAGACTCTTCCTTGCTGGTATCAGACGTGCGATCAGGTTCGACGGATTTTTCTGCGGTGATGTCTGGCGATTCAATTTCTTTGATCTTTGCCCTAAGTGCATTCATCTGGGTTTCGGAGAAAACGCCTTCTTCGACACACTCGATACAGAAGTTTTTAACTTCATCAGGATACTTTTTGGCCAAGTTCCTGAGTAAATACAAATTTTGGTAACTCGTCGTCATCGACATCAGAGGTTCCAAAAATGCAGGGCAGTCGTAATCAGCCAGCGCATACAACTTGGTCATCTTGGCTGATGTAACACCTCCTAAAGCTTTTGCTATTTCCTTGCGTTTGATGCCGTTTCTTTCCAGATAGCGGATGGTAGAAACGAGTTCGGATACCATAAGCCCGGATCGAACTTCGTTATCAACTATTTGCAGCAGTTTCTTATGATTTTCTTCGACAGGCTTTGCTCTTACATAGCACTCGACCATAGTATTTTGGAAATCGTCGCCATAAATGAGTTTCAAAGCGCGATATCTTCTTTCACCGTTGACGAGAGTGTATTTATGAGAATGAGGATCTTCCTCCATAACCGTAAGAGGCTCTTGGAGACCCACAGCTTTGATCGACTCAGCCAAAGCTTTTAATTCTTCTTCGTCAAAATGTTTTCTCACCTGAGGTTTTACTTCGATCAGACCCAGGCTTAGTCTCAGAATCTGACCCTCCGTCCTGAGGGAATCATCCTTTGCTATGAAGCCAAACAAGTCTTTCATACTAGAGGCCATTTATTTCTCCTCTTTTGTAACTTCCGGAAGACCTAACCGGGATTCTCCGAGACGATCCATGATGGAGTCGAAAAATTCGGTTAATTCCCGGCTGGCTTTCTTATTCAAGAACCCGAAGACGGGTTTTTTGAGTTGTCCGGCTCTCAAAGTGGTAAGCCGATTGTGAATGCAGGTTGGAAATACATCCTCTCCAAGCCAATCCTTGACGTTTTCGAAGAGTTTTTCGTCAAGCGGCGAATTGCGGGGCAGATTGTTCACGACGTATCCCAAGAGCTTCAGTTTCGGCGTTGACGAGCGAATTGCGTCAACTGCTGCGCGGATGCTTCGGATGGACTCTTGAAAGTTTCCGCCGAGAACTACAGGAACGATGAGTCTGTCTGATGCCAAAAGAGGTCCTGCTACGGCTGTTCCCAAAGAAGGAGGGCAGTCGAAAATTACGTAATCGTACTCATTTTCAACTTTGCTGACGTTAGAGGCGACATTCAAAGAAGCCTCCATTGACTCGAAACTGCATCTGACGAGATCAACGTCCGCAACTTCGCTCGGGATAATGTCAATGCCGGCCTCAGTTTTGTACGGGATGACAGAACCGCATTTATCGGAAAAGAGTTCCGCCGCCTTTGTGCAATGGATACCTAGAGTTGCGAAGGTTTGACCTTCAATCCCGGTTGATTCGGGAATTAAGGTCGAGCTTGCGTTTCCCTGACAATCAGCGTCGATCAAAAGTACCTTTTTTCCGTGCAAGGCAAGCCACCTTGCGAACTGCACCGAAAGGGTTGTTTTACCTACGCCTCCTTTCAGGTTGCAGAAAGCGATTTTCCAAACTTTGTTTTGCATGAAAGTCCTCCGTTGTTCTTTCCGAAATACTTAACCGTTTAAAAGCAAAAAGGGTTGAAGTCCTGTTTTTGTATCGTTGCACTACGTTTTAGCACGAGTTGAAAAAGCGGATTGTCTCCAAAATTTGCTGCCGGATTAAAAATTGAGCGGGGAAGTGGGCAGCAATGCTTTCCCGTTTGATTTTTAGAAGGGCACGAACCTATCTGTTGTTTCTACGCTATATCCACGGAGCGGTCGGATCAGGATCAATCCAAAGTCCTGCATCGCGATTTCTGGCTGAAACTTCGGCTGCAACGTAGCGGGCTTTATCGGCCAAAGAGAGGTTTTTAAGATAGTTGCGGTAAACCCATGCAGACCCGGACTTGACTTGTTCAAGGTTGAGATCGACACCTCCGGAGATGACTTTACCGACAATGCGGCCATAGTTGTCTCTTCTGTCATATTCCACAATGACGCAAGAGCCGTATTTTTCTAGGAGATCAATGAGGTTTTTACGGGACTCACGTCCGTAGGTTTGGCTCGACTCCGGAGCATCAATGCCCTCGAAGCGAATCCGTTCTCTTTTTCCGTTATCGAGTTCAACAGTTACTGTGTCGCCGTCAGCCACGCGCACTACACATCCTTCGAGAGTAGCGGAAAAAGAGAGGTTACAAGTAAGCGCCAGTGCAAGCGCAACGAAGATCCTTGGGTTCATGTTGTTCACCTACTTTTGCTGTATGGGAATTTCTACCTAGAAAAGTTGTAGTTGTTGATAGCGTTCGATTCGTGGTTCGTCCTCTTCGATTGCAGATTTCATTGCTTCGGCAATCCGCTTTATAACCGGCACAGTGACGCTGTTCCCAGCCTGTTTGTACAAGTATGAGTTAGCGAGGTTGGGCAGTTTATAGTTTTTGGGATAGCCCATGAAATTGAAACATTCTCTTGGAGTGAGTTTTTGAATGCTGAATTTCATCCTATTAGGCCAACCTTGTTGTTATTCGTCGTCTTTTTTTAGAATGGCTTCAACAGACTTCTTTGGTTTTGTCAGAACTAAATGCTTGCCGTCTTCGGAGAGCTTTACGTTGTTTTGAAAGCCCGGAAAGTATGGCAACGCCTTGTGAAAGCAATTAACAAGTTCCTCTTTGAACTCAGAAATAGATTTTTCCTCACATCCGAAAACTTCTTGGAGCAGGACCAAAGGAAACGAATTTTCTGTTTTTTCCTTCTTTTGGAGCGAGGACCACTCGCGAGAGAGCCAAATATACAGATCCATTGCCAAAGGGGATTCCGAGAGGCTTAGGTACGTCTGAAAATTAAAGACAACCTGTTTTGCATTATTAACAAATTCGAAGAAAAGAGGATGTATCTGCAATTCCTTTCTCCATTTTGTGCTTTTGAGGTCTTGGTAATTTCTCCAACTCGGATCCCTGGCTCCAATAATCAGTAAGCGAGAGTCAGTTCCTACAACACTAGTCCCGCCCCATACGACTTCAATATCAATCAACGTGTGGAAAAATAAATTCCGTATTTGGCGATCAAACTCTCGGTCTGTCATTTCACTTCCGAGAATATTCTTAAATCTTCCCCTACTGTTTCCCAAGAAAGCAAGCGCAGAGGGAGTGTTGATAATGTAGGCAAGTAAAAGTCTAGGCAAGGTGCCGTAAGGAACTCCGTAAGGCGAAGAAATACGCAGCGTGTGAAGAGGTCTGTCTGCGACCCAAATATTGCTTTCAATTTGAGTGTGTGGGAAAAGAGAGCCTACGAAAATCTCCGGAAGATAGAAAATATCAGGTTTTTCTTGTTTCTCGTTGACCCTAAATTCGTGCTCTTCTGCTACTTGAGCCATTTCCGCCTCTTGTAGACAATTTTCACAAGGTCGCCCAGTCAAAGCGTAAATGACATTTGATTTGAAAGTTTTCTCTTTCATATCTCATTTCAAAAATTTAAGAGGTTTGTTTTTTACCAACAAGGATCTTCCGTCATTAGAGAAAGAGAGCAGATCGGAAAGCCCTGGAACAATTGCACAAACCAACTGCAAACTTTTTCTTAAGCGATCTTTGAATTTATAGAGTGGGGCCGGAGAATAAGGATCGAATTGATCGTGAAGTTGCTGAATTGTGATTGTCGCCATCGGCGCTGAGTTCATGTTTAATAAGTTAACCCTGTAAGGGAGCCAGAGCAAAAGGTCAAAAGCCAAAGTATTTTTCGTTTTTGCAAGCAGCGTAAAAAGTCGAAAATCAAAAGGCATTTTCGATTGAACTTGGATGTACTCGTAAAACCTCGGAGAAAGCGAAATTGTTCTTGTCCAATAGAGTGGTTTTTGCTCACCTACGCGCCATACATCCAGATTTTCAATAAAGACGAAATTTTCGCGTTCAGCTACGCATACTCCTGTTGCGGCATTAAGGTTGAATGTTTGTTTTTCATTTTTTGATTGTGTAAGGGTGATGCCTGTCTGCATCATTTGCATTAGAGTCAAGTGAACTTCTGTCGCTATACGTCCGTTGTAGCCAAGCCCGAGAGAAGTTAAATATTCTTTGACGGTCGATCCCAGGTTTATGACTCTTGATTTTTGTATGACGGATCTTCTGAAAAGATCAAGGAGAATCAACCTTGGATAACTTCCGGTTGGAAGGCCCAACTTACCTCCCCATAACTCATAAGTGAAACCTTGCCGATGAACGAGATAAAAGGAATCTTTTTGAGTTACGTGAGGGAAGTAGATTTGAGCGAAAAAAGGGTTCATAAAACAAGAAGAGGGCAAGCAAAGATTATGGATTAGTGCCTCATGTCGCGGTGTGGGCTTCAATGTCCCCAACTCGCTCCTCTTTGTCTTTTTCTTTCCCCTTTCCTTTTCCATCATTCCGGCAACAAGCTATTCCATTCGTGATCAAAAACGAGTCTTGCACAAGAAAAAATTTGCTTTGTCATGAATAGAGGCTAGTTTTGAAGTTTTCGCCACTCTCCAAAATTTAGGTCGAAAGAGTAAGAAGAATTTTTAAAAGCAGATTTAATGACGTAGTGCTACGTTTATTGTTGTTAATAAGTCGGTGGAAAAGAGAAGTTATTAACAGACAATCGCGGATAAAACTATGAACAATCGCGGATAGAGTTATGTTGAAAATCAAATTATTTCAATTTAGAAACAATATGTTATCTATCTAAAAAATTATTCCCATATATATACATATATTAATCATATTTAAAAGCATGTATAAGGCCGACAAAATTGTTGATAACTCCAAAACCGTCACGCGGCAAAAAGCTCAGTTTGTCGCTTCGCTCTTTCCCATACACAGAAAGAAGGTCTTTTCAAGCAAGGTGAAAGGAAGCCACTATTTTCCTGTACAGGATGCTGACCTACTGAAAAGGTGTGATCGAACCGGAAAAGATTTAGTTGTGGTCTTTTTCTCATAGTTCATTTTTTTCATGGTTTTAAAGGCATCCTTTGACAAGGTTTTATAAGCAGAGGCTCGCAATCCTCTTCTCTAACATGGAAGAACGGACACTCGTGCGTGCTGCCCTGTGTCGAGAACACCTGAATCCTTCTTTGTCTCGTGGAGAAAATAAGTGAAAAAGACCACAAAGTTGTTAGTGTTGGTCGCTTGTACGGCAACAATTGTTCTGACAGGTTGCAGTACGGAGCCGAAGACCAAGGTTATCGTTGTAGAACCGGAAGCGGTTATTCAGTCAAATGTTTACCTCCGTTATCCGAAGAGCGCCTATGAAAAATTGCAAATGGGAGGAGCCGCTTGGCGTTTAAACTCTTTTGAATACACACTGAACGATTCTCAGGTGCCTTTTGAAGACATTAGACCTTGCGAACCCTGCGAGCCCCAGCAAGTAAAGCAGGTAATTCAAAAACCCAAACAGGTCGTTAAGAAGACAACAAAGACAAAATCAAAGGCAAGGGCGGCCGCAGGCACGAATAAGAGCATTTATCGAACCCGAAAAGCTGCGAAAAAGACCACACCGAAAATTGACTGCAATCTTTATCGGAAATTGTGTGAGAAACCGGCCAGTGTTCCTACAACTCAGGACACCGCACGGAAAGCTGCTGAAGCACTTCAAGGCGTAAGCAACCGCGTTGTAGAAGTCAACTTGGCTAAGTAATCCTTTTTCAGTCCTTGCTCCGGTCTCGGAGGAAAGACTATGGCCTTAATTGTTGAAATCATGGCACAAGAGAAAAGCTGGCTCAGGTTCGCCCTAAAAAAAGTGGTTGAACTGTTGTTGGAGGTTAAATGGATACGACTGGCGTCCAAAACCCTTGACGACGGCTTATATCTACGGAAAACCTACACCGACAAGCTTAAGCACGAGTTCAATCTTAAATTCAATCGCGAGTATCGCTACGAATACTATTTGAAGTTGGATATCGGGTGCTCTGCTCAGCAGCTTTGTTTTAATCCGGAAACTTCGGAAACGCTTACTTCACTTTGCCATAAAACCCGGCTTATTCGGGATGCAAGATTATCCGACTGTTCCGAAACAGGATATCCCAATGTTTCCCTCGATGCAGTGATTGCATACAACGCAGGAGCTGTAAGAGCGCTTTTTGCGGCTGTGGGCCTATCCCAGGAAGAACTGGATAAGTACCTGTTGCCGACTATAAGAAGGGTAGCTGCGATGGTTCACTTGCTCCCGGCCTCGGGAGGTTACCATCATAAAGAATGCGGAGGACTTCTTGAACATAGTCTTGAGGTTGCCTGGAAAGCCGCGCAAAACGGTAAGAGAGCTTATTTCTCCGACGATCCTGCGAATCCCAATAAGGCAGAAAACCAAAGGAAGTGGCTTCTGGCAACAGTTCTGGGAGCTTTGTGCCATGACTGTGGGAAGGTCTTATCCGATGTTGTCGTAAGAGATGCTGCGCTGACCGGAGATAAATATCCGGCGTTTACCGGCACATCATTGGCCGAATGGTTGGAAGGCAAAGGGTGCAGACGATATTACGTGTACTGGAAGGGTAACGGAAAGGAGCACGAGAACCAACTGGTTCATCTGTACCGAGACTTGATTCCTGTAGAGACCAATCGTTATTTGGGCGATATGATTTCGGGAGACTTGGCTGAATACTTCAGAATGAAGCTCCCAAAAGGGAAAATGGTCTTGAATGACATCATTACCGAAGCGGACGCCGAATCTACGGCCAGAGACAGAGAGCAGGGCCATTACGACCGCAGTCAAGGCAGACAGCATGATCGTGAATGTCAGAACTTCTTTGCGGCAACAAAGAATTTGATTCTCTTCGGTTTAAGGCATAAAAGTTCTACAGGAGAATCCATTGAGTCTGAGTACAAAGGTTTTCGCATCCGAGGGTGGACGATAAATACGAGCGACAGCGCCCTCATGTACACCTTTGACGAAAAGCTTTTTGTTGATTGGAGACAGCTCCCGGAAATTCGGAAGATTCTTCGAATTGAGAACGTATCCTCCGATATTTTGAACATCAACCCGAATCGAAAATTACAAAACGAAGGTAAAAACCAAGCGGGTCCGGACTCCATAGAAAGAGAATTTGAGAAAAACGACATAGAAGGAGAATTGTTTGCGCTTCTCAAAGAACTGAAGGATGGCGGGTATGTTGATAAAAATGATTTAGGCGGTACTTACGATAATGAAACTCTGATCTGGCAGGTGGGACGTTTCGATACCGCTCAGCCCGGAAACGACATCATTACCTATAAAGCCATTTGTCTGAATGCAAAGGCGATAAACGAAATTTTCCAAGACCTGACGAAACTGCCGAGGCCGGTTCCTGCTTATGCTATTTACGATCCCAAGCACGATGAGACGTTACTGTTGTTTAAGGAGAAAGCAGCGACACAGACTTCACCAGAACCTCAAGTCTCTTCAGATACAAACGAAAATTCAGAGGCTGTTTCTGAGAACACCCAAGCAGCACCAGATGCTGAAGTTTCGTCCGCAACAGACGAATCAAACGCCCCGGATAATGCAAGCGGAGCGGCTATTTCTGACGCAAGTAACGTAACACCTGAGGAAAGCAAAGGACAGGAGACAAAAGAGGCGGAGGAGACCAAAGAATCAGCAGACGAGGGCACAGAAGAAAAGAAAGATGCGAGTTCGAGAGTAACCATTTGGGTTGATGATGCAGGTACGACACATCACAGCCCAAATCCAAATCCCGATGAAGAGGAAATTGATCCTGATGACATTCCCGACCCGACAACTTCGATCAGCGAGGACGACTCGGATTGCGAAGACGAAGAGGTTCCCGACATTAACGATGAGGACGATGCGTCGGAGGCAATGACTGAAGAAATTTCCGGAACTTCAAAAAATGAAGTAACGAAAGAAGATAACGATTCTGAAGATACAGACGAAAAAGAGGAAACATCCGGAGATGAGTCTGAGGCTGAGAATTCCGGCTCCGGATCTGATTCTGAAGTTTCTCAAAACTCAAAAGACCAATCGGAAGAACCTTCTTCTCCTGTAGGGGAAACCAACCTGGAATCCACAGGAACTCGCTACCGCAAGCCATTGAGCGGAGAGTCAATGGAACTTAACCTTGGCTTGTCAAACAATTTGACCAAGCCTAAAAGCCGCCAGCATAAACGCAAGAAAGCCGTTAAGAACGAAACTCCCAACGTAAACTCAGCCGCCAACCCGAACCCTTCTGTTAATTCATTTGATGTTCATAATCCTTCCTCCGGAGAAGCGGAGGGGACGGCCGAGCAGTCTGGGGAGAAACCTTGCGTCAACCTCTCCGAGTCTTCGGGGAGTGCCCAGTCTTTAACAAAAGGGACGAAAAAGTTCGACGCGGCTAACAATGAAGCATCCGGGGAAAATAACAAAAGCGAAGCTGACTCGCATTCCAAGGATTCCGGAGAGCAGCTTGGCAATCCTCAGGCCGAAGATCAGAGCCAAATCCCGAGGAGAGGAGGCGCTGAGGTTTTTTTAGAATCGCAAAACTCAGCCGCGCCTCCTTTCTCCTCTCCTTCAGTGCCAAATTCCACATCTTTCGACACTAACGCGGCAAACGAAGAAGCAGAGATCCAGAAGGTAATTGACCAATATATGGGAGCGTCTCCTGGATTGGAGGAAATTACAGGTTATTGCCCGACATTTGACGATGGCTACGACGATGTGGCTTTCTACGAACCCGAGCAGCCTTATATCGTGAAATCCCGTCCGTGGAAACTTAACATCTTCTCCGCCAAAGATGAGCATGGGCGCAGCGTGCAGTACAAATTTGATCTCAAAGGCGATGAACCCGAAGCTGACTGGCGGGCTGAGGTTTTAATTCCTGACGGTTTAACTTGGCCTTTTGAGCCGAATCCTAGGTATCGCATCAAACATCAGGATGTTGTCGTTCGCAAAAGCGTTAAACGAGTAGAAGTTAACGTAAAACCAGCGGAAAATCCCGCTCTTCCGCTAGAGGAAGAAAACGATACGCGGTCTTCGGAGAAGATCGAATCTCCCGCACAGGAACCGTGCAATGGTGCCGGTACGGTTCTTTCCGAAACTGACGCTTCTGACATTGAAACGGTAAACCCGGACGGATCGAGGGTCAAACGCTACCCCTTTGATTTGGAAGTAGGCGAAAAGATGTCGCTTATAGACTTTATTTCGGCCTTAACAGAATCAATAAACAGCGGACGGGCGTCCCCTTCAATAACGCTTCCTTGTTTTCCTGACAAGGGCTACTACATAACGATGGATCAGCTTAAAGAGCTTGCCTTTTTAGCCAGCGGAGGCGACAAGGATGCTTCGGAAAAATATGCTTCTTGGATTCCGGCCAGAGTTCAATACGGATCGCTTTTTTACGACCGCGATTTGCAGTGCATATACCAAAAAAGAGGTAAGAAATAAATGGCTTTCAATTCCGACGGTTATTCATACGAGATGCCTTGGAGACAGAATTTCGAGGCTCGTGCAACATTAGGTTATTTGGCAGGAATTGCAGCGGCGGGCGTTTGTTCGGTCACGACGCCCATGCCCGCAGCTCCTTTTTTATGGATGGGAGCCTTTTGTGCCGCATCCGGGGCTTGGTGTGCAGTGGGTGCTTATCGCGTCTGGCGAAGAGTCAAACTTTTGAAAGGCTACCCGTTCTCTTTCGCAACTGTGGAAGATATGAAGGAGAAAGCTCACGACTCGCGCCATCAGGACGAGCAGTACATCGGCAGAGGTTTCATTTGGGAAAACCGCCATGCGCAAGCTGCTTTTGAGATTACAAAGTCCGACTACTACACCACATTTATTTCCGACGGAGGCTGTGCCCACAATTTCGGTATGGGCTGGCTGCACGGAATGGAACCGAAGGAAACAGACCTTTGGCAGCTTCTTGCACACACCAACGGTCATACTTTGATTACCGGTGTCCCGGGTTCAGGTAAGACTCGTCTCTTCGATATGCTCATATCTCAAGCAATCAGCAGAGGTGAGGGCGTCATCATCATTGACCCGAAGGGCGACAAGGAATTGCGGAGTAATGCGCTCAGAGCTTGTAAGGCCAACGGCATTGAGCACCGCTTTATTTGGTTTCATCCTGCGCACCCTGACGAATCGGTGGCTCTTGATCCCTTGAAGAACTTTACGAGAAGTACGGAAATTGCTTCCCGTATCACTTCCCTCATGCCGTCCGGAGGCTCAAGCTCCTCTTTCTCATCATTTGCGTGGAACGTGCTCTCAAGCATCTCGGACGCAATGATTTTGTGTGATGAGAAGCCGTCTCTAGTAAAACTCAGAGGGTATGTGGAAAATGGTGTTGATGAATTACTTTGCCGCGCCGTAAGGTCTTATTTGGAACATCTTCCGCCGGATCAGAAAGACTACCTTGATGAGTTGGACGATAAGATCGACCGTCTCGAAAGAGCATACGAAGGGTTGAAAGCTCAGAATAAAACCCCGTCAGTACCTCTTCACCGTCGTAAAGCGGAGATTCACGCCGAATACTACAAAGAAAATGTTGCCAAGGACCATCCCAGCAGAGAGTTGAGCGGTCTGTTAAGCATTTTTGAACACGATCAGGCGCACTTCTCCAAGATGATTACGAACCTTCTTCCGTTGCTCGGAATGCTCACCAACGGGAAAATGGGCGAACTCTTGAGCCCGGATGATTTTCCGAATCCGAGGCCAAAGTTCGATTCAAGCTCCATCGTCAACGAGCAGTTTGTCTTCTGGCTGGGATTAGATTCCCTCTCTGACGCAGAAGTTGGGCAGCGGGTCGGCGCTTTGATTCTTTCCGATCTGGCAAGTGTGGCGGGCGCTCGCTTCAATTTCGTTGATCCCGACAAAATGTGCCCGGTAAATATTTTTGTGGACGAAGCTGCGGAAGTGTTGAACGAGCCGTTCATTCAGCTGCTCAATAAAGGCCGCGGAGCTGCGTTGAGACTTTACGTTGCTACACAGACAATTGCCGACTTTGCCGCAAAAATGGGAGGTGCAGATAAAGCCAATCAGATTCTCGGCAACATCAATAACAAATTCGCCCTGAGAACTACCGATTTGTCCACTCAGAAATATTTATCCGAGCATATGCCAAAGACGGTAATTCGTTATGTGACACGGGGGCAGGGCGTAGGAGGAGCATTAGATAAACCGCTCATGCACTCCGGACATTTAACGGAAAGCCTTATGGAAAAAGAGGTGCCGCTTTTTGCTCCCCAGTTTTATGCGTTACTTCCGAATTTGGAATATCTGGCGTTCATTTCCGGCGGTACTACCGTAAAAGGCAGAATACCCATCGTTGTGGAAAACAAAGAAAAAATCAAAGAAATCAGGGAAAAGATCGAAGAGACTTACCGCGAAATCAATTCCGTGAATCCTGAATCAAAGGCGGGACAGCATGGCGTCAAACTCGAAGACGAGGATATGAAGAGTCTTGAAGAGATGACGGAGGCACCCTCTTGGGCTGTAAGGGAACCTCAATCCGACAAAATGGGGAGAAACTAAATGCCGAGTTCTCAATCGAAAAGCTCCAAATACGTTTGGCTTTACATAGCCCTGATTGTTGCAATGATGGCGGTGGTTAAGGTAAGCACCGTTGAAACCGCTATGAAAGCCGAACACAGGCTCGTCACTTCAGCTCTTGGTCAGACAAGTTCCGATTACGTTTACAGTCATGCTGCTGATTGGTACAGAACCATAGCTGTGGACTGGGAAATGCACCGGACGCTCGAAAATATGTTCATACCGACCGATGAAGAAAGAGCCAGATCAAAAGGCTTGGAAGAGTTCGGGAATTACCTTTTCAAGTATATGCACGAGCGTCTCGAAGCATTTTGGCGCGGTCTTTATATGCTTTTTACTCGGATGTGGGTCTTGTTCCTCTGGCTTCCGTTTATTCCGATTGTTGTCTTCCCGGCAATCAATCACGGCTGGCAGATTCGTAACATCAAGCGAACTAATTTCGATTATGCGTCGCCGACGAAACACATCTATGCTGTTGCGACCATCAAGGCTTTGCTGGTTATTCTGCTCACGCTTATCGTAGCCCCGATCCCCATGACGCCATTGATCTATCCGGCAATTCTTATGATTTGCGGAATTTTGGCATCAGTTTCTGTGGCAAATATTCAGAAACGGTTGTAATTGGGTGAGACTAAATAAGTAAAACCCTTATTAAATTGCAGATCAGCAATTTCATAAGTATTACAACACAGCAAAAATTAACTAAGGTAAAACCCTTAGAAAATTGTTGATCAACAACTTTTTGTATAAAAAGGCGAGAGGCTTTTTAACACCTCTCGCTTTAAGTTAGGCCCTGACCTCTGGGGCCACCCAAGGAAAATACTACAAAAATTAGTGATTAAAAGCGGAATCTTGCCTCGATCTTAAAAAGGTGATCCTGCTTGCCTTTTGCACCGCCGATGAACCCGTAGCCGGCTCCGAGGGTTGCGCGTCCTTTTTCAGCTTGGACGCCAATGCTTACCTTAGTGCCGAACTTGCCGGAGAAATCTCCTTCAACGCTGTCCGATGCTCCATAGCCGTTTGTAAGCTTGGTCTTTACCTTTGTGTCACCGAACTGCGGAATAAGAGAAACATCAGCTTGCGGTCTGACCATCCAGCCGGAGGCAGTCGGAAGGTCAGCCCGGACAGCCAAACCGATGGGCATTTGGAACGTGTCGGCAGAATTGGCTTTATTGCTCCATACCTTCTTTCCCTTGACTTTGGTGTCAAATTTGTCGGCTTTTGACCATACGTAGCGAAGACCTGCGTGCGGAACGATATTGGCTTTACCGGCGGGAATAGTCGCTTCGGCACGAGCACCGAGACTGAACATATTCGTCTTGACATCCGCGTCAGCCTTATTGAATCCGGCTGCATTGATCGACTGAGTAATATCAGAGGAGTTGTGCATCCAGCTCAATGTACCGATGAGGTTGACCTTTTCGACCGGAGCGTAAGCACCGTAGGCATGCAGACCGAACGAGTTGTACTTGTTCTTTGTCTTCAGAACGTCGCCTGTGGAGTCAAGCGAACCGTGGTTATAACTGAAGGCGCCACCCAGAACAATCGGTTTTCCTTCAAGTCTGCGGTCAAAACCCAAGACAAGACCGAACGAGTTGGTATCGAAGCCATGCTTGCTTAAGCTGGAAGAATTAAGGCTCTTGTACTTTTGTTTGCCGCCTTTCACGTCAATCCAGAGATCTTTTCCTCGATCTTCTTGGCGCATCAAACCGTTCAGGAAAGCGTCTCCGGCCATCGACAAACGACTCTCAAGAGAATCTACCGCTGTGTTGAGGTCTTGCAGCGATACGGCAGTCGCACCGCCGACGGTGAGGATATTCGCTGCGGAATTAAGAAGCTTCGTCTTATTCGCAACGGACAGTTCTTTGTCCTTCAGAACGTTAAATGTAAAACCTTCTTCAGCTTTCTTGATTTCGCTGTTGGCGATATTAGGAATGATCAGATCCGGATAAACGGTCCTTACGTCAGAGAGGGTTGCTTGAACGCGAATCTGAGAAGATTCATTCACAAGCTCAAGTTTCCAATTGACGCCCGTACCGTCTTGAGACAAGGCAATCAATTTCTCGCCTGTCCAACCGCCCGTCCAGCCGTTGGCATCCGTGTTGCCGGTTGTGTCATAACCTTTGACGATAGTGTATTCACCAGAATCCTTGAGGTTGCCAAGAACCAGAGTCGCGGTCGGATCTACGGTAACTTTGGCATTTTCGTCGTTTGCGGTAAATGCGCTCTTTCCGTTGGTGAGGATAGAGGAGTCAATGACGGTTGTTGATCCTTTTCCGAAAACAAGGCTGCCGTTGCTGAGATCGGCATGATCCTCCTCACTTGTCCACGTACCGTTTCCTACAGCGATACCGCCGGCGGAAGTTGTAGTGATGTTTTGTGTAACGGTCAGGCGTCCTGTTCCAATCGGAGCACCGATGCCGGCTGCAAAATCAAGAGAGTTGGCACCAAGTCCCAGGTCGCCGTCTTCCTTTACAAAGTAAGGATTGTTCAATTTCGAAACCTTTGCAAATTCAGCTTTGCTGTAGGCATTTTCAGATGCAGACTTCAGCATTGAATTTTTACCCACGACAATCGAGGTTCCCGTCACATCAGCATTTGCCACTTTGAGTAAGCCTCCTGTGACGTTAAAGATTGCATCTTTGACAATCAGGTTGGCTACCGCCATCTGTGCTTTGTTTTCGAAAAGACCTTTGTTTACTGCAAGGCTATTCCATTCGGAAGTTCCTTCGTTGTAGAACTCAGCTCCTTCACCGACGGTAAGAGCGTTGCCCTTGTCCTTTCCGAGGTTCGCGTAGGAGGCGTCTTTGCTGATTTCGAGCGTGCCGAAAGAAGCGCTTCCACGATTTTCCAGATTGCCGAGCAGCTTGGCATCGGCAGAAGAGGCGTTAAGAGTGCCATCGTTTACTGCAGCGGTTGAAGCCGCGACCGTGAATCCCGATTTCGCTTCCAACGATCCTTTGTTATCAAGCGTGCTTCCTTCATTGATTTCGATATTTTCCCAAGAGGAAGCGCCAGAGTTGTGAAGAATACCGTTGAGAACCAGAGTTTTTCCGTTTGTGTTGCCTGAATTGACCAATTCTCCGTCAGGGGAAATCTCGGCAGACCCGACAGTGAGGGATTTGTTGTTAGTGAGGTGTCCGGAAATCTCCAAACCTTCGGCAACATTGAATGTCCCGGCATTGGAAAGCTCACCGGAAACAGAAACGTTAGCAAAAGATGCTTTTCCGCTTTCCGAATTCTTAAACACTCCGGCGTTATTCAGCAATGAAGCGTTGACAGTTCCGCTGTTTTCGAAAACGGCCTGTGCCTTGTTGGTCAAAACGTTGCTCTTGGTTTCACCTTCATTATGGAATGAGCCTTCGTTGATTGTTTCTGACAGTGCTGAAGTATCAAAAAGAGCGTTTGCTTTATTGGCAACAGTTCCCTGCTGGACGAAAGAGGCTGCGGTTCCTGCGTTATCTTCCAGTTCGAGTTTTCCGTTGTTTGTCAGGGTCCCATTTTTATTAACATTGAGGATATTAACGTGCAGCAAAGCGTTGGAAGCAATGTCAGCTTTACCGCTCAAGTCAACATTCCAAACAGCAAATTTTCCGTTCTTGAGGTTCAATGAGCCTTTTTCTTGGAGTTCGGCTGAGTTGATCCAGCCCACGGATGGTGTATCAGCTCCGTGCGTTCCAAGAGTGAAAGTTCCTTCTGTAACGCAAACGCGGCCTCCGTCAGAGGAATCCTTCAGGAGTTTTCTTGTTTCATCCCGGTAGGAAGCGTCAGGAATAGAACTGACAGAGTTGCCAACCAAGACCAATTCCTTACCACCCGCAATAACCACAGAGTCAGCTGAAGCGATGTCTTTGAATCCCATGCTCGCATCAAAATGCTGACCGGAAGCAGGGGATGATCCGCCGACCTGCAAAGAAGAAACGGGAGATGTCTCGTCAGCGCCGTTATAGAGCGTGACTGTATTGAGAACGACGGGAGCTGAATTCGATGCTAACTGTTTCGCGCTTTCAATATTGAAAACACCGGCCAGCGTGCCTAAGAAGTTAACAGTAATACTCTCAAGTCGTCCGTAAACTTTTTGAAGTTCTTTTGCAACGCTCGAAACAAGTTCTGCTGAATAATGGGCGTCATCAATAACGAGGTTGCCGCTCTCAAGCGAAAGGCCGCTGCCGATGGAAGATTTGACGGCTCCGACAGAAGTGGAAACCAGAGTGCCCACCGGGAGTTCAACCGTTTGGCCGGGAGCGGAGGCGTCAATCTTAATGGCCTCACTCGTTGCGCCTGTGAAAAGTTGATTGCTGGAAGTTTGAAGGGCACCGCCTTTCAAATTGATAGTGGGTTTGTTGCCGTTTAAGCTGATTTTGTCTACATCAAAAACCGAGCCGGAAGCAATGTTAACCACGGTTTCGCTTGTGATTTCATCTGCAATAAGCTGTGTCAGAGAATCTTTGTACTGATTCTTTGTATCCGGAGAGTCAGAGTCATTGATGGGCGGGACGCTGTTTAACCCGGAAATATTGTAGGTGTTGTTTCCGAGCGTTCCTCCAATATCGACGGCGTTGATTGTTCCAGCAAGAAGGTTAAGAGTGGAGGATGTGAACCAGCCGTTTTGTGTCGATATTCCGTTCTTGCCGTGTTGAGTATAAGTAACTCCTTGCGCCTGAAGATTATTGGCTTTAATGGAGCCGTTTTCTTCTACAGTGATAGAACCCCCGTTGGCGTTGAGATTCGCGGCATTGAGGGAGCCGTTTTCTACGGTGATCGAGGCTCCATCGGAATTAAGCGTTGAAGCGCTCAAAGGGTTCCGGCTGATTACGATTTCCGAACCTTTTTCAGCAGTAAGAGCGGAAAGATTGGAATCTACGTAAGAAATGAATTTTCCTGTAGAGGAAAGAACCAGTTCCGGAGTTCTGATGCCGCCGGCATTTGCCAGGCTCCCACTGACAGTGATAGCCGAATTGCTCTGAATCGTGCCTCCGTTGTCAAACGTATCTTCTTTATCGAGGAAAGAAGTCCCGTCTTCGAGTGAAAAGGTTCCTGTGTTATTTGTAGTCTTTGCAGAATAATAAGAATTGACGGCAATAACTCCGTCGTTGTTTACTTCCTTAGCCTTGAGAGTCGTTGCCGAAAGGGAACCGTCGGTTAAAGTCTTCACAGAAGCATCCGGGCTTGAAAAGTCCAGGGCTAACGCACATAATTTTTAACGAAACATCCTTAACTCATTAAAAAGTCGA
>OGKG01002597.1_pt1 | contig 18491 bp, 15 predicted proteins | sample 1572201 | NCBI WGS metagenome assembly OGKG01 (sample SAMEA2582146, study PRJEB24529) | metagenome | biome: Human gut stool | place: China | collected 2011 | reverse complement strand
GTTTCTTTTAGAATCAATACGTTAAATCAAAATATTAATTCTGTCCACCCGTAGAAAAAGAACCTGCAACCCCCAGATTCTTACGTGTTGGACTTTTCCGCAGAAATTTACGTGTTAATCCTTGTGCGGAAATTTAGATTCTTTAAAGTATTTTCTCTCAGCCACCTCGCCCTTCTTTCCGATATTGAAAGACCCTATCGGCCTATGGTAGCCCATGATCCTTTACTGCACCTTGCAAAGCTCTGAGAGCACTGCGCCGTAAAGAGTTAATGCGCTCGGACAGACGGTTATTACGTTCGGTCTGCTCGGCTTCAGCCTCATTGATAGCATCTTGGACATCTTGCTTGTAGCTTGCAAATTCCTCCTCAGTCCTTCCAGCTTCCTCAGCAGAAGTAAAAAGAACCTGCTCGTTATGACGGATTGAGGCTTCTCTAATCTGAGCCTCTGCCAGGAGCATATTGGAAAACATCTCCTGGACTGACGAGTCAAACTTAGCTCCCGGGATACCGGAAAGGCAGACGTAAAGTTTCTTTAGCCAGGAGGCAAACTTAGCAAAGACGCCTTCTAAGTTTTCGCTCGGGGCTTTTCCTTCCATGAGCCCAGCTTCAAAAGAGCGTGCGAACTTTTCGTGACCTTTTCTCTTTTTGTCAACGCTTAAAGCCTGCCATTGTTCGACACTCTTGACTCCGACAAACTTCATCACCGCCTGCATATTCTGCTCAAAGTGCTTTTCCCCCAGAGTCTGCGCACCGCCTCTTTTGAGCAAATCCGCATAAGCCTGCATTCTTGCTTCTAAGAACACATGGCTGGTCTCGTGCAAAAGAGTAGAGCGGTAAACAGACTTCCAGCGTGCGATAAGTTTCAAGTCGGGATAGAAGTCCTCTCTGGAGGCTTTAGAGAAAGAACCGTGGCCTAAATAATACAGCGCTTCATTCAGTCCTTGCACTTCTGGATTCATCGGTGTTAGAGTGAAGTTGCGACTATCCCTTTCGGGCTCTTTTCGCATGCCCTCCTTCGTAGCCTCGGTTGCGGAGGAGATTGTCTTTTTAGGTTCTCTGTTATAAGCCGCGTTAACCCATTCTTTTGCGTCCTCTAGAGAATCTACCTCGAGCGTATCAACTTCATAAAGCTTCTTTCCTCCTTGATCTTCAGCCACTACGCGTAAAGTTATTTTTATTCCGTAAACTTTTCCTTGACAAACAACCTCAAAACGCTTTTCAACGTGATGGATGAGACTCCTCCCTTTTTTTCTGGAGCCAGCTAAGAATAGACCGGGCCAGTATCTCATAAACGTTGGCCACCTCGACTTAATTTCTTCGCCAACTTTACTTTATGTTTTCTTGCAAAGTCTTTTATTCCATTAACACCTAGTGGCGACGTACCAGACTCCCTTGGAGACTTGCGAGAGGAAACCGTGGCCTAAACAATACAATGCTTCAATTAGTCCTTGCACTTCTGGATTCATCGATGTTAATGTGAATCCATCCTGCGGAAGACCCTCGGGTAGTCCGCTTGTGCCCTCCTCTACGGTTTCGGCTGTAGAGGAGTTTTCTCTGTAGAGTCTTTATCGTAACTCTTTTGAACCCAATGTGATATCTCCCCGTTCTTTCGGACGGAGGTTTCCCGGCGTATGAGCTAAGAGTGGAAGTTCCAGACTCTCCTAACTTGAGCTTTTTCCCCCGCAGACGTTCAATTAAAAGCGCTAAGTCGTCATAATTACCTTTAAAACTATTAGGAGTTTCAAGGATAACCGACGTGAATCTCCCATGCCGTCCACGATTGTTTAAAGGCGTCGGTTTTTTCGTTGACTAGGTGCCTTGACTTGAACCTCGGTAAGACTGTCTTTTGCCTCACGTTATACATCAAACTCGCCAAGAATGCGGGCCCCGTACTCTTGCCAAAACTGTTTGGGACTCATCACAAGGTCAAGTGCGATAGAGGCCACGAACGAGACGATGACGGCTTGAAGAGACTGGGCTCATCTTCATCTCCGGTAGCCTTGAGAATCTGCGCACCGCCTTCAGCTGTGAACGCAGATACCTCAGTTCTGAAGAGTTCTGAGTTTACAGTGCGTAAGTCCTCCAGTCTTTGAGCAACCGCCTGCCGAACCCCTTGGTCTTGAGCGGTTGCCTCAACTACAAAGAGCTCGCCGTTGAAGGATAGGTAGCCGGCAACTTCTGGAATCTCACGAGATAAGAGTGAGCTGTATCTCAACGAAGAAGTCCTTCTCTTTGGCCTTTGCAATTTTTTTGTGCTGAAAAATAAAGCCGTTGAGTTCTCGGCAAAACCAATCCGATTTAAAACCGTATCGCTTAGAGAGAAGTGCTTAAGCCGTTACGCTTTGCCACTTCGTCAATATGTTAAAAGCCAACTGAGGAATCAGCCATTGCAAAAATAGAGGTAACGACAAATTAGAACCGATTCCGTTCACCTCCTTCTTTCACTGTTTATTTTTTCAAAACAAAGAATCATCTCCTTGTTGTTTTTCATCTCTCCAAAAACGTAAATAACTATTTGATTTTTATCGTTACCAATCGTTTACCCTTAATACTTTTTACTGGCTTATTTATGTCGCTAAGAATAAACTGTCCATGTTACGAATTGTTAAGAAGTTCTCAATAAGTAACACAACCTCAAAACTTTCAGGAAGAAAAAATGAGTAAAACATTACGGAACTGGATCATAGTCTTAGGACTAGGACTGATCGTCTGGATTTGTCCTACCCCGGAAGGCTTGACTCCTAAAGCATGGCATCTGTTTGCCATCTTTATTGCAACCATCGCAGGATTTATCCTGCAGCCTATTTCCATGGGTGCGGTTGCTTTCTTAGCTCTCACATTCTGTGCTTTAACCGGCGTTCTTAAGACCGGCGAAGCATTGATGGGTTTCGGTAACGGCACCATCTGGTTGATCGTCTGCGCATTCTTCCTTTCCAGAGGCTTTATCAAGACCGGCTTTGGAAAGAGAATCGCTTTCGTCATCATTAAATACATTGGCCGCTCCTCTCTCTCTTTGGGCTATTCCATTGCTCTCTCAGAACTAGTTATCTCTCCGGCTATGCCCTCGGCAACAGCTCGCGGAGGCGGTGTGTTCTATCCGATCGTTCAGTCCTTAAGCAACGCTTTCGGCTCCTCCCCGGGACCGACGGCCGGCAAAATCGGTAAATACTTGATGCAAGTCGGTTATCACACGGACGCCGTCACTTGTATGATGTTCTTGACATCTATGGCCGGCAACCCCTTGTGCGTAGGATTAGCTGAAAGCACTTTAGGCGTAGAAGTCACTTGGATGGGTTGGGCTGTTGCCGCAATTGTCCCGGGCTTGATTTCTTTGTTCCTAGTACCTTTGGTCATGCTCAAGCTCTCTCCTCCGGAACTCAAAGCAATGCCTGACGCTCATAATTTGGCCGTTAAAGAACTCGAAAATATGGGTCCAATGACTCTCCAAGAAAAGGTTTTGGCATTTGTTTTCGTTCTTTGCCTTATCCTGTGGGCAACCGGAAGTTGGACAAAGCTCGGCGCAACACCTGTCGCTATGCTTGCTGTGTCAATTATGCTGGTCTTCAAAGTTTTGGATTGGAAAGACATACTTTCTGAAAAAGGTGCTTGGGACGCAATGTTCTGGATGGGCGGCTTGGTCGCATTAGCAACCGCATTAGCAAAATCCGGATTTATTGCTTGGATCGCTAAGATTATCGGCACAGCAATCGCTGCTGCAAATCTTGGCTGGATTGCTTCCTTTATCGCTATCACCCTTATTTACACATACTCTCACTATTGCTTTGCGTCCGTCACAGCTCGTATTTCCGCTATGTATGCAGCATTCATCGCTGTTGCTGCAGCCTGCGGCGTTCCGGGTTTGTTAGTCGCTTTGGCATTCGGCTTCTTCGCAAACTGCCCGATCTCCCTTACTCACTACGGTAACGGCTGCGGTCCTGTTTACTTCGGTGCCGGTTATGTCTCTCAGAGCGAATGGTGGAGAAACGGTTTCGTAATTTGCACTATCAACGTTGTGATTTGGCTCACAATTGGTATGGCTTGGTGGAAGGTCATCGGTTTATACTAATTTCAAATTACCCAACCTAGGTTAAAATAAGGCGTCCGAACGGGCGCCTTATTTTTAGCCATGAGATTTATTACGCTTCTTTTATTATTTGTCCTGGCCTGTCTGAATACGGGCTGCACTGTCATTGGAGTCGCCTCCACAGGACTTTCTATCGGAACACCAAAGCATGGTTGGTTTCCTTCCGATTCACCCTATATAAAAGATGAAGAAATAAAGCCGACGCCGGCCCCTCTTAACCTTTCTCTCTCAACCAGATATATTCTTCAAGGGGTAGACGCCGATGGTGAAGGAATAATGGAAGAATCCGTGTCTATGTTCTTTGAAGACAACTTTAAAAACCAGATAACACAGTTTTTAGAAAGAAATAATTTTGCTCTTATTAACGATCGAGGGTTAGACGGAGAAATATACGTTGAAGCCTCTAATACAATGGAAAATTTAGGCATGCGCTTCTTGCCCTATATCGGCGCTATCCGGCTGACAGAAAGAAAGTTTGGCAAACTTCGCGTAACCTTCAGAAATAAAAACGGTGAGGAAGTGACCTCCCGAATCGTTGAAGGCGATGTTTATGTCCAGTCAGGTTTGTTCGCTGACTCACCAAGCAGCCCTGAAAAAGTTGAGCCTTTCGAAGTTCCGCGTTTGGACTACACCATAAAAGGCGAATCCGTTGCTCTGGATAAACTTAACGAACAACTTCTTAAAAGAGCCCTTTTCAAGATCCAAGAAACCGTCAACTTAAACGCATTCTTCAACGAGCCGGGAACTCCTTATCTCATTACAAAAACACAAAAGAAAACATCGTCAGAAAAACCGGACATCCTTGAAGAAGTTGTAATCTTGGAAACTCAAGAAAAAATGCCGGGCGACCAAACCCGGCAAGCTGATACTGTCAACTAATTATTGAAATTTATAGTGGTGCTGAGACTGGCCCGAATAAATTCCTAGCATTGGAGCCGGACCGTTTTCAATTCCGACTAAAGCCAAAACCGTCAGCAAAGCAAGCTGCGGACCCTCGAAAGAGCGATAAGGTTCGTACCATTCGTTTAACGAGTGACTAAGCCCTTCTCGGCCACCTGTACCGAGCGTCGTTGACGGGATACCCATTGACATGGGTACGTTTTGATCGGTAGAAGCGCTAGTATAGTTAGTCAGTTCGATGCCAAGTGCTTCCATTGCCGCTCCTGCAGCTTGAAGAACTGAACTTGAGTCATCCTGCATACCTGCCGGACGATGTCCGAGAGGAGTTACTTTGCATTTAACCTTCAGCTCCTCTTGAGTAATGCCCCACCTCTGGTTTTCTAACTCGGCACCTTCCGAAAAAAGAGGAAGAACTGAGTCGACCAAACTGTAGAGAGTTTCATTGTCAGTACTTCTCAAATCAATTTCGCATTCAGCGTGTTCAGCTATTGAGTTGACGGATGTACCGCCTTTCATTGTGCCTATCGTAAAAGTAGTCCGCGGACTGTCGGGAACTTCTAATTCCGCAAGAAGACTTCCCGCTCTGCAAAGGGCTTGGGTAGCACTTGGACATTGACCGAAGTTCAAATAGCTGTGACCTCCGGGGCCCGTGAATTCGATTTTGTATCTCTTGGAGCCTGTTGATCCCCATAAAAGTCGTCCAGGGTCAGCCGAATCCAGAGCCAACATTCCGTCAATATGAATTCCGGAAGTATAGAAAAGTCTTTTTACTCCTCGGAGATCTCCTTCAGCCTCTTCTCCCACGGTAGCTACGAAGAGAATATCTCCCTGCGTCTTGATATTGTTGCTTACCAAGCAGCGAATAACTTGCAGCATACTGGCGAGACCACGTGTGTCATCAGAAATTCCAGGAGCATAAAGACGTCCTTCTTTTCTTCTGACCTTAATTTCTACTTCTTCTCCAAAAACCGTATCTAAGTGGGCCGTAATGACGCAGACAGGTGCTTCAGAGCAACTCCCTTTATAGCGGGCAATGACGTTTCCTACAGGATCCATTTCTGCTTCGAGTCCGTATGCACGCATTTTTTCTTTGATTAGTTCTCCCCTTTGGAGTTCTTTCATCGGAGGGGCGGGAACCTCGCAGATCTCAATTTGTTCTTCAATGGCATAAGGTTCTTGGAGTTTGGCCATCTCCAAGGCTTTTTGTACGGATTCAGTCCCGTAAATAGCTCTCACTACCTTTTGGGCGTGTTCCGAGACGTTCAGCATCCTATCTCTGTCTTGCATAATCTTTTCCATCAAATCTGTCCTTGGATTATTTGCGGCGCATCAAAATAACGTAAACACCGTCTTCTAAATTCGAAGAGATAAATTCATGTCCTGTCTGCTGAGCAAACTGCTTTAAATCAATCTCTGCATGAGGATCTGTTGCTAATATTCTTAGAACTTCACCGGATAGCATTTTTGCCAAAGCTTTTTTCGTCTTTAACATCGGCATCGGGCATTTTGTCCCTTTTGTGTCTATTTCAGAATTAACAATCAAATCTTCCATATCTCACTTCCTTGAATGCCATTTAATTAGTTCTTATGTCAGATTTTACTTCTCAAGAACTCGAGAAATGATTTTTAGGTCAAATTTCCATCAAGATCTTCTTTTTTTTGAAAATCCAACAGTAAACTCAATAATTCAGTTTATTTATAACAATATTTACGTTTTTAGAAAGTTAGAAATGTCCGATAGAAGTAATTGGGGTTCAAAACTCGGCTTTATTCTTGCAGCTACCGGTTCGGCGGTAGGTTTGGGCGCCATATGGAAGTTCCCATATATGGTTGGTGCAAATGGAGGAAGTGCTTTCCTACTTCCCTTCATTCTTATGGTCTTTACCATGGGAGTGGTTCTGATTTTGGCAGAGTTCATTATCGGACGTGCAGGAAGAGGCAGCGTCGTCACCAGCTTCAAAAGAATTGCCGGTCCTCTTTGGGCACCTTTAGGTTTCATAGGCGTCTTTTGCGCCTTCTTAATCATGACCTACTACAGCAATGTAGGAGGCTGGTGCTTAACTTATCTATTCGAATCCGTCATGGGAAAAGCCGCATCTACTGATTTGGCTCTTCTTGAAAAGACTTTTACTGACACTGTCAGCACGCCTTTGTCTGCCATTATTTATCAAACCTTGTTCTTGGCTATTACCGCCGGCATTTTGATCTTCGGCGTCAATAAAGGTATTGAAAGAATTTCAAAGATTCTCATGCCTTTGCTCTTCGTGCTCATGATCATTCTCATTGTCAAAGGTTTGACTCTTCCGGGCGCAACAGAGGGTCTTAAGTTCCTTTTTGCACCTCGCTGGGATCAGGTAACAGCTAACTCCTTGCTGAATGCAATGGGCTTTACCTTCTTCTCACTGTCTTTGGGCATGGGCATTATGATTACCTACGGCTCTTACATCAGCCATAAAGAAGACCTTCCCTCCTCTGCTATTTGGGTTGCCTTCCTTGCCTTGGTATCAGCGTTGCTCGCAGGTTTAATGGTTATTCCGCCGGTATTAGCTTTCGGATTAAATCCAAGTGCAGGTCCCGGACTTACTTTCATTACCATGCCTGCAGTCTTTGCAAATTTTCCCTTCCCTAATTTCTTTGCATTTTGCTTCTACGGCTGTTTGTTCGTGGCCGCTCTTACTTCAATGATCTCCTTATTTGAAGTACCTTTGGCATATCTCATGGACGAATGGCACTTAAAACGCAAATCTGCCGCAATTCTTTTATTTGTTTCTTTGACTATCTGCAGTATTCCTTGTGCGCTTGCAATGGGTCCATGGTCAGATATTAAGATTTTCGGGAAAAATTTCTTTGACTTTGCCGATTTTGTCGCTTGCAACATCCTCATGCCTGTTTCTGCTTTGTTTGTCATTGCAATTACCGGCTGGTTCTTCTTCGACAAATCAAAATATGAAGTCAATTTAACTAAAGAGCGCAACGAAACATGGATGAAGGTTTTCCGATTCCTTTTGGCTTTCGTAGCACCTTGCTTTATCGCAGTCATTGCGGTCTTCAACCTAATGTAGGAGTTTTTCAGAATGTCTTCGCAACCCTCTAACTCTTGGACCGGCAAATTAGGCTTTGTTCTAGCCAGCGTTGGTGCTGCCGTAGGTCTGGGAGCCATCTGGAAATTCCCGTACATGGCCGGGGCTGAGGGAGGCGCAGCATTTTTGCTTCCTTATGTCATCCTTTCCTTTACCTTGGCCTTAGGTCTTCTCTTAGCGGAAATTACGCTGGGTAAAGCCGGCAAAGGAGGCATAGTCACTGCTTACCGCAACCTTGGCGGACCTTTCTGGGCCTTTTTGGGTTACCTTGGAATCATAATCGGTTTCGTTGTTCTCTCTTTCTACTCAGTAGTCGGCGGATGGTGCCTTCTTTATTTTTACGAAGCAGTGATTGGGTTTCCGGAAGCCACTCCTGCCGCTTTAGGCGCATTGTTCGGAGAACTATCTTCTTCTCCTTACGTAGCTGTTTCAGCGCAGGTTGGGTTCCTCGCCTTAGTGGGAATTGTCGTCGGCGGCGGAATTCGTAAAGGAATTGAGCTTTGTTCCAGAATACTCATGCCTTTGCTGTTTCTCTTCATGATCGTTCTCATTGTTACAGGGCTCATGCAAGAAGGATCTTGGGAGGGAGTGAAATATCTTTTCTATCCGGATTTCAGCAAATTCAGCTTTAAAGCTCTTGTTGACTCGATGGGACTGGTGTTTTTCTCTTATTCCGTCGGTGCCGGCTGCATGCTGACCTATGGAGCATACCTTGATGACAAAACAGATCTCATCAACAGCAGCTTCTGGATTATCACTTTATCCTTAATAGTATCCTTAATGGCAGGCCTTATGATTCTTCCGGCAAACTTTGCTTTCGGAATGGATCCCACCGCAGGCCCGGGCCTAACTTTTATTACGATGCCGGCTATCTTCAGTCAGCTGCCGGGAGGACAATTCTTTGCAGTTGTTTTCTTTGCCTGCTTAATTGTTGCAGCTTTGACCTCTGCTGTTTCAATGCTGGAAATTGATATTACTTGGATGGTTCAAGAGCTTAAGATTTCCCGACCGAAGTCAGTAGTCATCTGCCTGCTCTTTATGCTCGTCCTTAGTATTCCGTGTGCCCTCTCCTTCGGAGTTCTCGCGGATACAAAGTTATTCGGCAAAACTCCTTTCGATTTAGCAGACTTCTTCGTCTCTAACCTTGCCCTTCCCGTCGGCGGCATTATTTCTGCCATCTTAGCTGCTTGGTTTGCTTGGGACAAAGTACATACACAATGGCCCACCAAAGAAGGCTATCCGGCCTGGAAGAAATGGTTACGTATTCTTATCGGAGTCTTTTGTCCTGCTTTAGTGCTGGTTATTATGATCGCCGGCTTAATTTAGTAAACTTGCGGCATAACAAGTTTTGATTAAAGGAAACAAAATGTCTTTGAGCATTGAAAATCTTTTTAAGGCAAGAGATTTTGTGGATCTGAAGAATATTTCAGGTGAACACATTGAACTCACCTTTAAGAATCCAATTGTTGCCATGCTGGCCAAAGGGAAGATTCAAGAAATCGCGGAACAATGCAGCCCAGACTCAGCTTTTAACAGCTGCGAACTTAAAGGCAATGATCTACATATTACCTACAATCCGGAACTTGTAAGCGAAAGACTTCTTTCGGAGATTTTTGTTGGTTCAGATGATCGAGCAAAACTCGCTGCAAAGGAACTTTCTGATTACATCGCAGACAAGATGAAAGCATAATTTCAAAAATGCTTCGAGATCCCGTGCCGAAAAGCGCGGGATTTTTTATTCGAAAGTTAACAAAAAATAAAAACTAAACCATATTTTGAATGTGAGAGCGTTAACGTTCGAGCCCAGCGCTGGGAGAAAGGTGAACCGTAGTTTCAACCAACTGATCTTAACGACCTAACAGCGCACTTGCTTCCATAGTGCAGAACTCCGGATTCTTTATCGGTTCAATGACAACTTGCTGAATCCACAAAGAACCTTTTTGTTCACGGACGAGATTAATTTTTACGCAGGGATTGTCTCGAATGGGATTATTTTCCATATCAAGCAAGTCTATATTCTTTTGAGGAAGAAGTTTTTCTGTTTGAACAATCCACTCCCCCTTAACTGTCTGATCTGGATCCGTAAGAATATTAGAGATTAGGTTTTCTGAAGCAACGGCGGATGTAGAAATAATGGCTGTGGCTAAGAAACTGCTAATGAGTAGTTTGATTGACATTGATACCTCCAAGCCAAAGCATATATCATTTATGAGCATAGTTCTCATCTCGTCTTATTTCTTGGTTTTCTCCTATATTGAGCCTTCTTCATTAAAAATTAAGCTTCAACTAAAATAGCGTTCTAACTTAATTGAACTAAAAGAAATGACGATATCTATATTTGATATGTTTCGGGTCGGAGTTGGACCTTCTTCCTCTCACACCGTCGGCCCAATGAGAGCTGCCCGAAAATTTGCAAACCGTCTGGTCGAGAACGGGCTTCTAGACAAAGTTCAGCGGCTTCAAGTCGATTTACTTGGAAGTTTGGCCGCGACCGGTATCGGCCACTCCACGGATCAGGCAGTACTTCTTGGCTTGATGTTGGAAAGCCCGTCTGAAGTAGATATTGACAGTATCCCAGCAACAATTAAGTCAATTAAAGAAAATAAGATCATTAACCTTGCAAAGCAGCATGAGGTTAAATTTGATTACGACACAGATCTTGTCTTTAAACCGACCGTTGAAGATCCTTACCACACGAATACATTGTTATTTAAAGCATTCGATAAACAAGGAAATATTCTTCTGCAAGAAAAGATCTATTCCGTTGGCGGCGGTTTTATTGAAACCGAAGAAGAGGCTAAAGCAGAGAACAAAAAGTTGTCCTACACAATGGACAAGGAACCAGTATCAGTCCCCTATCCTTATTCAACTGCCAGAGAACTAATCAACTTATGCAAGCAGCACAACAAGACTATTGCTGAATTAGTTCGAGAAAATGAGCTCTCAAGAAAGAGCAATGAAGAAATCGACAAACAATTAGATTACATAGCTTCGGTTATGGACGAATGTCTGCAGAGAGGACTTAGAAACTCGGAAGTCCTCCCGGGACCGTTAAAGGTAAAGAGAAGAGCTAAGACTCTTTTCGAAAAGCTTAAAAACAGCCGTCTTTCTTTAGACCAGGATCCTCTTCAAATTATCGACTGGATAAATGCTTTTGCACTTGCCGTCAGTGAAGAAAATGCAGCCGGAGGCCGTGTTGTCACTGCTCCGACAAATGGAGCCGCCGGTGTTATCCCAGCTGTTTTAGCCTATTACAGAACCTTTGTTAAAGGCAGTTCCCAAGAGGGAATAAGGAACTTTCTTCTCACTGCAGGCGCCATTGGAGCTCTGTACAAAACAAATGCATCTATATCGGGCGCAGAAGTCGGATGTCAGGGAGAAATCGGTGTCGCTTGTTCAATGGCCGCAGCCGGACTTGCGGCAGCTTTAGGCGCAACAAATAACCAAATTGAAAATGCAGCAGAAATTGCTATGGAGCATCACCTTGGGCTCACGTGTGATCCTGTCGCAGGCCAAGTGCAGATTCCATGTATTGAACGTAATGCTGTCAGTGCCGTCAAAGCAGTGAACTCCGTCCGTCTTGCTGTTCAAGGCGATGGTTCTCACTATATTAGTCTTGACCAAGTCATCAAGACCATGTTGGCCACGGGTAAAGACATGAAGACAAAGTACAAAGAGACTAGTTTAGGCGGCTTAGCTGTGTGCATTGTAGAGTGTTAATGTTATAACTAACATGTAGCAGGAGGTTACATGATTAGTATCTTAAAAAAATTAAAACACCAATCAAAGTTATTTGAGCTTTATAAGTTTGTAACCGGAAGAATAGAAGAGGCACAGTTAAAGCAAGTTGCTTCAACGTTGACGCTGACGACTATTCTTTCGATTGTTCCCGCTATTGCCGTCATTATGGCGGCCTTTGCCGCCTTCCCGTTGTTTGCTACTTACCGCGAAAGTCTGGAGCAGTTTCTTTTTTCGACGCTTCTTCCGGAACAATACAGCGTACAAATAATGGGGTATATCAAAGAATTTGCAGAAAAAGCCACCGGCTTGACGATATTCGGTGTAATCGGTCTCGGCGTATCAGCAATTCTTTGTATCGCCACCATTGACGAAGGTTTAAACAGGACATTCCAAGTTAAGCACCTCAGAAACTGGGTAAGCCGTTTCTTGCTTTACTGGGCGCTTCTGACTCTTGGGCCCGTCATTTTAGCCATGAGCTTAGCCGCCTCCTCTTATGTCACCGGTTTAGCTGTCATGGGAAAACTGACAGCGGAATTCCAATGGATTTATCAGCCGGTTCAAGCCCTTATTCAAGGAGTTATCTTAGCCTGTCTATATAAATACGTCCCTAACTGCAGAGTTTTGTGGAAGGACGCGATTATCGGCGGCTGTGTGACAGCCACTGTAATGGCAATATTCCGGTGGGGATTTGGGGTATACATCCTCCGAGGGTCTTACACGACAATCTATGGAGCCTTTGCTGCTATCCCTGTTCTTTTGACCTGGATGTATATTATGTGGATGCTTGTACTTGGCGGAGCTGCCTTAACAGCAACTTTACCGATGCTGCGTGCCACTAGATACTCTGACTTTAATAAAACCGGGAATAAACTTCTGTCTGCGGTGGCTTTAATTAAATTGTTATACGAAGCCAAGCAAAGCGGCAATCCAATCATGACAGACATTGAACTTGCCGATAAATCGGGGAGTTATCCCAATGCTGTCGACCATATTCTTTCTCGTCTTTTAGCTAAACACTATGTCGTAAGAATCGGGGAAAAATACTCCGTGAGCTGGGCATTGTTGGTAGATGGAAACAAGGCCACCCTCAAGGAGGTCTTTGAAGAATTTGCCGTTGATACGAGCAATTCTTTGCTGACCTCGGATGAATCTGAAAGAGTTTGGATTGAATCCGGTCTGAACGACCAATGGCTTAACACTCCTATTGCTCAGATATTCTCAGCCTCTCATGCTGGTTCGCAAACCTAACGTTATCAGGGGATAAAAACTCGAAGAAAAGCTCTTCCGAACATGCTTGAGCTCTATATTCCTAGGCTTAAACCTTCTTTTCTTTTTCCTTTATCTGCCTAGCGTATCGGCTTTCTGCACTTGTACAGCAATTTGCTTTATGTTTCGTTCCAACCTAGAGAATTCTATGAGTTAGCACGAGGACTTTCCTTCCATGTACGTGATAAATTTATCTCTCGGAGTTCCAAGTAGGTATTGGACTTTGTATTCGTTTGCACGCCCATCGTCCGGATGGGCCTGAATATGGTTTACCGCCGGCTTTATTCAGCCAGCAGGCCCCACTATTTGATTGTAGCCCTATCCGCTAAACCACAGCCCTGCACTAAATATCTCACCTACCGTGCGCAGTAGAGAAGCACCCTGATGGGCACACCATAAACTAAGTCCTTGCCTAAGAAAGACAAGGACTGAATTAGCATGCAGGATTATTCTCGGCCTCAGAAATTATTTAAAACCTAGCGTAGATGCTGTTGTAGAAAGAGTTTTGGAAGCCGAAACATAAAAAACTATTCTAGGGGATTAATTTTACTTACCAGAAGTTGTTTTTACTGCTGCAGAGTTGAGTTTCTTCATAACCTTCTGGGCATCCGAATTAACTTTCCTGAATTCCCACACAACTTGACTTGCTGTGCGATTAAAACCTTCAGGATCATGAAAGCCCTGGGAATAGTCGGTTAAATAGAAATCTCTGGTTGCCAAGTGCTTTTCATAAGCGTTTTTAAGGTTCTTTAATTGAGGCTCAGGAATCTCAATTTCCCCTTCTTTGACACGATTCAGAAGTTTCTGTGCAACCTTAGCTTCCATCTCCATTTTCTGTGTACGGATCCGGTATTCCTGCTGAATAGCTTCGATTGTGTAGAGAGCCTGTCCGTAATCGGTCCAATTATCTTTAGAGCCAGGACCATGACATTCGCTTCTCATACACGTATTTTGTACCTTTTCTTTTGGAAGGCTCGGTTGGTGTTCGAATCTATTGTCGATTTTTGCAAAATGGCAATCTGTGCAAGTCACGCCAGCTTTTCCGTGTTTGCTGGAAATTAAAATCTCAACGTGTGCATGATTATTACCTTTTACCTGCTTTACATTAGTTGTTTTGTCGATCCCGTCATACCAACCTAATTTTTTAAAGAATTTCCAGCTAGAAATCGGATCAGAGTGGAACTCGGTCGAATAAAAGTTGACGCCGGCCTTTTTAAGATCCTCCTCTGTAACTTTTTTACCGTCGGATACTTTTGAGAAGGTCAAGTACCGGTTGGCTGCGTTGTGACAGTTTCCGCACATGAAGTTCGCATTGTAGTCTTTCAAGATACCAATCTTGCGTTTATAGCCTCTTACTCCCATCTCAACTACTTCAATTGGTGTCATACCCTTTGAGCCGACATTTTGTTGGTAGATATTGTCTTTTCCATCTTTACCTGTCATTGACTCAATCAAAGGGTCAAAGATGATCCTGGGTTCTGCTGAGTGTGGGTCATGACAGAAGTTGCAGTTGAAACCGGATTTAATATTCTTGATAAGCGGGACTACAGGACTGTCAATTTGCAACCCACCAGGGTTTTCGCCCATCTCATACTTATATTCAAGAATGTTGTCTGTTGTCTTACATCTCATGCAGTAAGAAAGTTGGCTGGTTTCACGCCCTTTGTGTGGACGCCACCCTATACCGATAGTATCACCCTGCATTTGATCTGTGTTTTCCTGAGCAGTGTCAGATAAGACATTCCATGGTTTATTTTGTGGGACAGCCTGTTCTTTTTTAGAATCGTACTTGAACCTTCCATTGGCGCGATTTGCCACAAGATCAACCATAAGTCCAGAATGGAATCGAGGAAGTTTTTGCTGAAGGATTCTCGGCCAGCCGTCCTCAGTATCTCTTATGAAAGCATATGAATTATTCCCTCCCTTTCTAGCCCAAGCATAGTGATATTTTGGATCCATAAGATCTTTATGTTCCTGAGAATGGCATTGAGAACAGCTTTCATAAGCAAAATTAGTAGCAGGTCGTGTCTTTGGGCCCGGTGCTGACATATGTTCCGCTGGAACCGTATGACAACTTCCGCAGTTAACATTCTTGTGGGCTCCCCGGTTATGAAGTTTATTTATAGTCTGATGGCAAGCGAGACAAGTTTCATTATTTACAGGATTTTTCGGTTGAACGACGGGTGTTCCTGCTGCGCGGTTGGTTCCTAGTGCGTAAACGTTCAGAGATGCAACCGCAAAGAGTAATGAGACAACAAATTTCCACCGCATTTTATTCTCCTTGGTGATTTAACATAGGCTTCATTAAAACATCTGAAGTTCTAAGACGAAGGACCAATTTGGCACTAACGGTAGGAAAAGCATCCAATTTGAAATTATTTTATGGAACCATTTTTATCACTAAGTAGGTTTATTGAAGTAAGTAATTGTCTTTAGCCTCCTCCAACAATGAAGAAACGTAGGAAAACTCTCGTGTTCCTGACGGGTAAAAACTAAGGAGTTTTTCTAAGTGAATAGCCGCCATTTCAAATTTATTGTTACGTAGGAACCATCGAGCTGCCAAGTACCAGACCATAGGATTTTGAGAATCAACGATTGTTGCACGAATAAACTCCTGTTCGGCCCGCAAATTGTGAAGAGTATTTGTTGAAGAAGCTAAAAGAGAAGCACGTTCTAAAAGAAAGGCTGAATCGTTGGTCAATTTATCCTTTCCTACATTAAACGCCTTATCCATCACTTCAATCGCCTCTTCAGTGCGTGCCTGACGGCTCAAATTTTGAGCGTACGCAAGGAGTGCTCTTAAATCATTCGGAGACTCCTTTAAAAAACTGACCATTCGATCCTCTGAAAGTTCCGAGGGCTGAGACGAGGAGGAATAGTCAGAAAGAGAAGGATGACCTAATTGAAAGTAAAGATAAACAGCAAAAATTGTCAATGTCGCAAGAATTGCAACTGTTAACCTTTTTTCAGTTTTTTTGCTGAAAAATGTTTTAGAGGCATCAACTTCACTGTTCTCTTCTAAAATTCGCCGATGCAGTTCTTCAGTTTGGGACTCAAACTCTTTCTGTGAAAGCAATCCGTTTTCTTTGAGATTATTCAACTCCGTCCAATTGTTCCTGTGAATAAGCAAATTACTGTTTGAATTATTCTCATTTTTTCGCTCTCTTAAGCAGAGGGAAGTAACCAAAAATAGAAAACACGTCATTAAGAAAAAAATCCCCCAGAACATAAAAGAACTCCTCTGTTATCGATTTGACAAAGTATAAATTTGCATTGCACAGATAAAAAACTTGAGAATCGACTCTCTAGGAGAGGGATAGAGGGAACCCTTACTAAAAAAAATGAAAAATTAACTTGTTTTCTCATCTGGTTTAAAGTTAAAAGAGATTAATAAATGAACCCTACCTAAGGCATGAAAACATCGCAGCATGGAATTTTTTTGAATTTGTTCCTTTCCAGACACGCCAATGCGGCTCCTTTGTCAGAACAGCTTTATGCTCAAATTAAAGATCTTGTCTCCAAAGGCTTTCTGGCACCCGGAGATCTTCTTCCACCATCTCGTCACTTATCCGTAAAGCTTGGCATTGGGAGAAACACGGTAGTCCGAGCCTATCAGCAGCTTGTTCAGGAAGGTTTTGCTTACTCTCAGGTAGGGCACGGAACACGTATTTCAGAGTCCTTCCTTCAAAGAACTTCTGTGGAACAAAAATCCCATGATGATTCTTTCGTTAGACATCCAAAGATGGCCTTAAATTCTAGGGCCGAAGTGGGAGAGAGTACATATCGGATAGGAGTTGATCCTGAACTTCCCTTTTCTTTAATGAGCCCCGATCTCCAAACAATCCCGGGAAAGAAATGGGTTCAACTTGTTACTCGATGCCAAAAAATTCCTTGGCGTCACAACGGCTTCTCTATGCCAGAGGGTATTCCTGATTACCGTCAAGCTGTAGCAAAAACTTTAAAAGAACACCGTGGAATTGTTTGTGATTATCAACAGGTTGTTGCAGTGAGCAATATCAGGCAAGGTTTAGCCCTTTGTGCTCAGCTTCTTTTTGAGCCAGGCGATGAGATTGCCGTAGAAAATCCAGGATATCAAGTTCATCATAATTTACTTCGTTTCTATGGCTTGAAATTGATCCCCATTCCTGTAACCGATAACGGGTTAGATTTGACAACTTTGTTCAGTCTTGAAAAACCGCCCAAGGCAGTCTTAGTAGCACCTAACAATCAGTTTCCCACTACAGCGGTAATGAGTGAAAATTCTAGAAAAGCCCTGGAAGAGTGGGCTAACCTAAAAAACTGTTGGATCATCGAAGATGATTACGACGGCCATATTTCTCATGAAAAATACCCTTCCCCGTCAATAGCGGTATTCGATCCTCTCTGGACGAATACCATCCATCTAGGGTCTTTTTCAAAATCAATTTATCCGGGCTTTAAACTTGGGTATATGGTTATGAACAGGTCTTTAGTGAAAGCTTTTGCAGGAGCCCGATTATTTTCCGATCGCCAGTGCTGTGAAAACCATGAAGTTGTACTAGCTAACTTCATTAATGAAGGAAATTTTGAATCGCATCTAAGAAAGCTCAGGAATACTCTAAATTCACGAAGAAATGTATTGTTAGCTGAGCTAGAAAAGAATTTGACTATTTTCGGAAAATGGAAAGTTCCTAAAAATGGTGGCCATATTTGTTTTGAATTTTATCAATCTATTGACGATGTCACTTTATCAGCTTTTTTAAAACAAAAGTACCGCATTGTTTGCCGCCCTCTGAGTCCTCAGTATCTGACAAATGATAAAAAATTTGGTTTTATCTTAGGCTTTTCAGGATTTTCAGAGGAGGCATTAATCCGAGCAGTTGGTGTTTTAAAGAAAGGAATAGTAGATTTTATTCAAAACACTCCGAGTTATTCTCAGATTTTACCTTACTGAGGTTAAGCTAAAAGTTCTGTCGTTGACCCCTGAATTCTCGAAACTAAGATTAGTTTCTTTTCAAATATTCACAAACTTGAGTTTAACCAGAGATCGTTGAAATGCCATTGCACAAATACAAAGATAAATCAAAGATAAATGCGGCGGCAGAAGAATGAGATGTCAAGAAATTTCTTTAGGCAGCAAAGTATTCATCATCTATCTCTGTGCTTGATCCTGATTCTTCAAAGGCGATTAAAACAAACTAAGAAAAATCCGCGGGATACGCCAAAAATTATGGATGAACTGAACAGCATCGTTTTGTTCCGCCACGATGTAGAAGAATATGCGTCACTCACTATTAGCAATAAAAGCTGAAACGATATAGAGAAGCTGGGAGTCGAAACACCGGCCCTTCTTGCTTGTAATCTGGGAGTGGAATTCAGGTTTTAGGCGCGACAGCAACATAAAGAAAGTCCGAAATCACTTTCTGACTTCGGACCAGAATT
>OGKG01002574.1_pt1 | contig 18608 bp, 19 predicted proteins | sample 1572201 | NCBI WGS metagenome assembly OGKG01 (sample SAMEA2582146, study PRJEB24529) | metagenome | biome: Human gut stool | place: China | collected 2011 | reverse complement strand
TTGACTACGTGGTGAAGGACGGCGAGGTCATCATCGTGGACGAGTTCACCGGCCGTCTCATGTTCGGCCGCCGGTACTCCAACGGCCTGCATCAGGCCATCGAGGCCAAGGAGCATGTCAACGTCAACAGCGAGAACAAGACCCTGGCCACCATTACCTTCCAGAACTACTTCCGCCTGTACGATAAGCTGTCCGGTATGACCGGTACCGCCATGACTGAGGCGGAGGAATTCGGCACCATCTACAATCTGGACATTGTGGAGATCCCCACCAACCGTCCCAACCAGCGTGAGGACCACCATGACGTTGTGTATAAGACCGAGGCGGGCAAGTTCCGGGCGGTCATCCAGCAGGTGAAGGAGTGCCACGAGAAAGGCCAGCCCGTTCTGGTGGGTACCGTGTCCATCGAGAAGAACGAGCTGCTGAGCCACCTGCTCCAGCGGGAAGGCATTCAGCACAATCTGCTGAACGCCAAAAACCATGAGAAGGAAGCCGAGATCGTGGCTCAGGCCGGTAAGCTGGGCGCCGTCACCGTGGCCACCAACATGGCTGGCCGTGGTACGGATATTATGCTGGGCGGCAACGCCGAGTACCTGTCCCGGGCCGACCTGGTGAAGGCCGGTTACTCCGAGGAGGTCATCGTGGACGCCACCGGCTACGCCGAGACCGACAACGCCGATATTCTGGCCGCCCGGAAGCTGTTTGCCGAGCGGATGGCCTACCACAAGGCCATCATCAAGGAGGAGGCCGAAAGGGTCCGGGCGGCCGGCGGCCTGTTCATCATCGGCACCGAGCGCCACGAATCCCGCCGGATCGACAATCAGCTCCGTGGCCGTGCCGGCCGTCAGGGCGACCCCGGCGAGACCCGGTTCTATATCTCTCTGGAAGATGACCTCATGCGTCTGTTCGGCGGCGACCGCATCCAGAACATGATGGAGAAATTCGATCTGGACGAGGACACCCCCATTGAAAACAAGATGCTGACCCGTGCCATCGAAAACGCCCAGACCACCGTGGAGAGCCGCAACTTCCAGTCCCGTAAGTCCGTTCTGGAATACGACGACGTCATGAATAAGCAGCGCGAGATTATCTACGCCCAGCGCCGTCAGGTGCTGGACGGTCTGGACATCAAGGAGACCGTGCTGAACATGATGCACACCTCCGTCAGCAACCATGTGGCGCTGGCCTTCGGTGAAAATCAGCATCTGGATGCCGCCCAGTATCACGAGATGCTCAAGGGCATGGAGGGTATCTACTTCGCCAAGGGCGCCGTGGAATTCTCCGACGAGGAAATCCCCTCCAAGACCCAGGAGGCCTTCGACGAGGCGTTTATCGCCGCCGCCGAAAAGACCTACGAGGCCAAGGAGCAGGAGGTCACCACGCCCATCATGCGGGAGCTGGAGCGTGTCATCATGCTCCGGGTGGTAGACGAATACTGGATGGATCATATCGACGCCATGGACGATCTGAAGCAGGGCGTCCGGCTCCAGGGCTACGGCAACAACAACCCCGTGGACGTCTACAAGCGGGAATCTCTGGAAATGTTCGAGGAAATGGTCTCCGCCATCCAGGATGAGACGGTCCGCCGCCTGTACTCCGTCCGGCTGAAGAAGGACGAAGAGGTCAAGCGGGAGCGTGTGGCCAAGGCCACCGTGGAGAACGTAGGCGGCGACGGCACCACTCCCAAGAAGGAGCCCGTGAAGAAGACCATCAAGATCGGCCGCAACGATCCCTGCCCCTGCGGCAGCGGGCTGAAGTGGAAGAAGTGCACCTGCAAGGAGTATCACCCGGATCTGTAAGATTCCGTGTAAACCGCGCCGCCCTGCGGCGTTGATCAGTTCCCCGTTTCCCTTTCCCACTGCTGAAAGGGGAACGGGAACTCCAGAAAATATCATATCCCTGCCCTCTGGCTTTCCAGAGGGCATTTTTTAAGAGAACAAGCGAGGTTAACTATGCCCTTTCAACAGCATGAGCAAACCGGTCTGGTGTGGTTCACCGCCGATGTTTTGAATGAGATTCCCCACGGCTTTTCCACCCGGAGGGGAGGCGTGTCCCCCGCCCCGTGGGACAGCCTGAACCTCCGCCCCGGACAGGGGGATGGCCCGGAAAAGCTGCGGGAAAATTACCATCGCTTTTTCGCCGTTCTGGAACTGGACGAAACCAAAGCGGTGCTGAGTCAGCAGACCCACACAGCCAACATCCGCCGCGTCACGGCGGAGGACGCCGGGAAGGGTCTGCTCCGTCCCCGGGACTACACAGATGTGGATGCTCTCATCACCAACGTCCCCGGTCTGCCCCTGACGGTCTTTTCCGCCGACTGCGGCACCGTGCTGCTGTACGATCCCGTCCATCAGGCCATCGGCGCCGTTCACGCCGGTTGGCGGGGCTGCGCCGCCGGGATCGTGGAGAAAACCGTGGCAGCCATGGGTGCGGCCTATGGGAGCCGTCCCGCCGAGCTGCTGGCGGCACTTGGCCCCTGCATCGGCCCCTGCTGCTTCGAGACAGACGGAGATGTGCCGGAGGCCATGCAAGCCGCATTGGGAGCGGATGCCGACGCCTATATCACAGTGAAAGGTCCCAAATTCCATGTGGATCTGGCTGGGCTGAACCGCCAATGGCTGCTGCGCACCGGTCTGCTGCCGGAGCGAATCGAGGTCTCCGGCATCTGCACCGCCTGCCGCCCCGACCTGTTCTGGTCGCACCGGAAAATGGGCGATCAGCGAGGCGTCCAAGCGGCCGTCATTTCTCTGAAGGAGGGCCTATGAAACGAATCACCGCCTGGGCGGCGGTCCTGACTCTGACCCTCTCCCTTCTGACCGGCTGCGCCCAGATCGACGAATCCTCCGCAGATGAATTGCCTTTTCCGTCGGAGGAGACTCCCGTAGAGGAAGAGCACAGCGGTCTGCCCGCCGTGTTCGCCCTGCCCTATTTAGAGGGACAGCCGCTGAATCCCCTCACCTGTCCCGACGGCGTTCAGCAGACGGTGGCCTCCCTCCTTTATGAGGGACTGTTCCAGCTGGATCAGACCTTTACGCCCCAGCCGCTGCTGTGTGCATCCTACACCTACGATTCGGAAACGCTGACCTACAAGCTGACCCTCCGTGACGGCGTGGTGTTTTCCGACGGATCTCCCCTCACCGCCGCCGACGTGAAGACCACCCTCAACACCGCCCGCAACTCCGCCCGCTACGCCAGACGGCTGTCGGATGTCAAAAGCATTTCCGCCGGGGACGGTACGGTGACCCTGACCCTCAACCGCCCCAATACCGGTCTGCCCGCTCTGCTGGACATTCCCATTCTGAAGTCCGGCACAGAGAAGCACAGCGTCCCTCTGGGAACCGGTCCTTACCTCTATGACGAAAGCAGTGAAAGCTGTCTGATCGCCAGCCAGAACTGGTGGCGGCACCTCAGTCAGCCGGTGGAACGGATCTCCCTCACCGGTACAGCGGATCAGGAGTCCATGCTCTACCGTTTTTCTTCCCGGGATGTGCAGTTGATCGTGGCAGATCTCACCGGCACGGACCCTGTTGCCGTTTCCGGCAGCGTCAGCTACGATGATGCCGACACCACCGTGTTTCAGTATCTTGGGATCAATGTCTCCGCAAAGGGGCTGGCCGATGCCGCGTTCCGCCGCTGCCTTTCTCTGGGCGTCAGCCGCAGGGCCTTGGTGAGCAGCTTACTTTCCAGCCACGCTAAGGCAGCGCAGTTCCCCGTTTCTCCGGTGTCCCCTCTCTATCCGGCAGACTTGGAGCAGACAGATTCCGTGGTGGCCTTCACCGATGCTCTGAATGCCTGTGAGACCCGGCCCAGCCGCACGCTGCGCCTGCTGGTCAACAGCGAAAACAGCTTCAAAGTCTCCATGGCCCGGCAGATTGCCGCCGCCTTCACCGCCGCCGGCGCTGCCACAGAAACCGTGGAGCTGCCTTGGGAGGAATACACCGCCGCACTGGCCGCCGGCCGCTTTGACCTTTATTACGGTGAGGTACGGCTAACGGCGGACTGGGACGTTTCCTCCCTGCTCGCCACCGGCGGCAGTCTCAATTACGGTGGATGGAGCGATCCCCAGTGCGATCAGCTTTTGGAGGGCTGCCGCTCCGGAGGAAACCGGGAGGCAGCGTTCCGGGGCCTGTGTCGGTACCTGCAGAGCCAGGCTCCCATCCTGCCCATCTGCTTCAAGACGATCTCCACACTGTACGAGTCTGATGTGCTGGAGGGGCTGACTCCCACCGCCGCCGAGCCATTTTACGGGTTGGAAAATATCTCCATTCACCTCCGGGCGAACTGAGAGAACTTTTTCCATTGAAGGTGCACCATGGAAAAGATTCCTTGCGTGACATTTCTCCCGATTTCTGATAGGCTGACGGTGAGGTGAGGCATGATGCGTGACATTGGAAAAAACATTCGGGACCTGCGTCAGCAAAAGCATCTAATGCAGGAGGAACTGGCAGAGCGGCTGTTTGTCACCCGGCAGACGATCTCCAACTATGAAAACGGCCGCACCCGGCCCGATGTGGATCAGATCCTGCGGTTAGCGGAAATTTTTGATACAGACGCCAACGCTGTCCTCTATGGCCCGCCGGTGCCAGAAGGGCGAAAAACTGCTCTGATCCAAGCTGCGGCAGGCTGCGGGCTGACTGCGGCCATCTATCTGCTGTATCGGTTTTTCCTGCCCACAGCCCAGGATATCCAAAGCTTCCACTATGACCCGCGTTGGACCGCAGCTTTGATGTATGTGGTGCGGCCCGTATTCTTATTGCTTCTGGGCTGGTCGCTGGTACAAGTATTGTCTCTCGCCGCGGCAGTCAAGCTCCCGGAAAAGCCCTGGGTCCGCTGCCTTCGCCGGACTCTTTTGGCCATTGTTCTCTGCGGTATCCTGTCCTCACTCTTTGTTTGTATCGCCTTCTTTGTAGATGTAGGGAATGTATACTCGGTTCTCAGGCCGTTTCTCTATCGGATCATAAAGTGGAATCAAAAACCGATTTTCCATTCCCTTTTGGGTGCGCTTCTCTGTCTTCTGGGCTTTCCGCTGAAGCGAAAGGCCCCGGTAGAAAAGCAGATTTCTCAATAAAAGCCACGGTGCCACGAGCATTGCTCATGGCACCGTTTTTTTCATTCCATCCTTCCCGGATTCGCCTTTCCGGTGATCTGTTCCACGGTGATGCGCCAGACCGCTGTCTTTCCCCGGCACTCCGAAAAATCGCCATGGCTTCTGGGATGCTCCGGCGCCAGTCTCATACACAGCAACCGCAATGCCTTTACCTTGTCCGCCTCATCCGTCAGTTCCTCCGCTTTGCCAAGCATGACTGCGGAGGCGTAGCGCGTGGTCAGGGCCGGCTGGTCCACCCATGCGCCGCCCTCCACACAGGTGACACACACCTGCGGCTGGTGGTTCAGGCAGTCCGTCTTTTCACCGGTCTGCGCGCAGTGAATATACAGGTAGTTCCCCTCCCGCGCAAAATTCACCGGCACGGCATAGGGCGTTCCGTCCGGCTTTGTCATAGCCAGTACGCCATAGGAGCAGCGCTCCACAATTTCCCACGCCTGCTCAGCGCTGACTTCACGATCCTTTCTTCTCATAACTCTCACATTTTCCTTTCTTTCATATCCGCTGTCATAACCTGTTCCGTCGGCAGGCCGCCATCATTCACAGGAACACAGACGGTTTAAAAATTATTATCACAGGACTGTCATTCTTCCCGCTTCGTGGCATAGTGCCTGTACACTGCCTCCACATCTGTTGTATCTTCCCGGGCCGATTCCGGTAATGCGGCCCAATAGCTTACCAGCGCTACTACCATTTTCTCCCAGAGCCAAGCGTTTTTTCAGGTTCGTGGTGTACCTCCTTCGATCAGCGCCAATTTCCGTTTCCGGGGCAGCTTTTTGATAGCCGCCTCCCGGCGCTGGGCGGTGGAGCGGTCCGGAACCTCCTCTGTGTAGGCCAGCGACACCGGAGGCCGGGCGCGAGTGTATTTGGCCCCGGTCCCGTTCTGGTGCTCCCGGAGCCGACGGGCCACGTCGGTGGTGGAGCCGGTGTACAGGCTGCCGTCCCCGCAGCGGAGCATATAGACATACCAGGCCATTCTCCCACCCCCTTTTCTGCCATTTTAACATGCCGTCCCCGCTACCGCAAGACATAGGGATTTCCCTTCCCGTCATAAAGGCCGCCATCATCGTCGGCAAGAAGGTACTGGACGCCGCAGAGTCTCAGTTTCAGGCAATGGAAAGCCTTGCCTCAGGTGGCAAACATCCACGCCAAGCCGGAGGACCTTCCCGCTGTTATAGAAGAGGCTCTGGCGGACATCGACGGCCCGGTCTGGCCTTATCCCGTCGCCCAGCAAATACCGATTGACGCGGTGGTGGAACAGGAGCAGGTTGGCTGATTTGGCAGAACAGAACCACTCCGACGCAAAAAGCATAAGGGACAACGAGAACCAAGCGCTTCTCCGTGAAACATTCTCCTGCGTCATTAAGATCGTCAGTATATCGCCAAGCGCTATATTCCAAGCAAAAAACGAGACAGGCTGCCCTAAACGGACAGCCTGTCTTACACGTTTATATATGTTGTTTCGCTTATTGATAGGAAAACTGAGGATTCTGCACACAGCGCTTTCCGCCGCTGATCTCAACATGACAGCCATTCATGTAGCCTGCGGCATCCGAGGCCAAAAACACCAATACCTTTCCCAGGTCCTCCGGCGTACCGAAGCGGCGGCACGGGATGTCTGCCAACAGCGCATCACCGTACTTCTCAATGCTCTCCGCAGCGATCTCTGTTGCGATCATACCCGGCACATAGGCCAGCACCCGGATATTGGCGGCCGCAAACTCTGCCGCCATGGATGCGCTGAGATTTTTCACGGCAGCCTTTGCGGCACTGTATGTTGCCCGCCCCGCATTGGGGTCCAGTGCTGCGAAGGAAGAAGCGTTCAAAATCACGCCGCCCCCCTGCGCCTTCATATACGGATAGGCAGCCTTTGCCCCGTGAAATACCGTGGTAAGGTTCAGGTCGATCTCCCGTCGGAACTCCTCGCTGGACATTTCCATCAGCGGCTTGATCCACATGGCACCGGCGTTATTGATCCAAACGTCGATGGAACCGTACTCCTTCGCCACTGCGGCGGCAAAGGTCTCCACCTGTTCCAGATCTGTCATATCCGCCTGATAAACGAATACTCGCTCTGATCCCAAAAACTCCTTTGCTTTCTGGAGCTTTTCCATCCTCCGTCCGCAGATCGCCACCTTGCAGCCCTCCTGCAAAAAGGCTCGTGCCGTTTCAAGGCCGATACCGGTGGCTCCGCCGGTAACAACAACCACCTTGCCGTTTAATCCAAGTTCCATTCTGCTCCCTCTTTCAATCTCACGATTCAGCCCGCCGCTTAAATTCCGCCGATTTTCTGGATGGCATCACAAATCCGTGCAGTACGCAGAGATTCCTCTTCGGTCACAGTCAACGGTGTTCCATGCAAAATGGCGTTGCCAAACTGCTCAAACTCCATATAGTAGTTGTCATCCACCCAGATCGTATACTCCGTAGTGATCTCATCGACATACTCAGCATTCTGGGGACGTGCGTTTTTACCGACTCTGATTTTGCAGAGTCCACGGCTGTTGAACTTATGGTCCACATCAATGCGGCCGCTATCTCCGATGATGGAGAAGCATCCGCGGGGATAGGCATCCAACCCGGCATAGAGGGAGGCAACGCCGCTGTTTTCATAGTGCAGCAGCACTGCATCGGCCAAGTCCACGCCAGTCTTCTCATCAAAGCTGCAGGACACATGGATCTCGGTGGGATCTTTCCCGAAAAGATAGGAAGCGAGGCTCACATTGTAGCAGGTGACGTCATACACCGCGCCGCCACCGGCCCCCTTCTGATAGCGGATTCCTTCCCGGTTCGTATCAAAGGTGGAGTGCTTGGACTCCAGATAGCGGATCCGGCCGATCTCGCCGCTGTCGATGATCTCCTTGACACGCTGGGCCAGCTGCGCATGGCGGTACGCATAAGCTTCTTCCAGCAGGACATGGTTGGACTTTGCAGCGGCAAACATTTTCTTTACCTGCTCTTCGTTCATGGCGAGGGGCTTTTCACAGAGAATGTGTTTTCCCGCTTCGGCCGCCTTGATGGCCCACTCCATGTGCAACCCGTTGGGCAGAGGAACGTATACGGCATCCACATTTTCGTCATTCAGCAGGGCCTGATAATCCGTATAGAGCTTCTTAGGGGCAAACGGCTCCGCGTAGGCCTTCAGCTTTTCTTCATTCCGACCTGCAATCGCATAGAGTTCCGCATTCGATGTAGACAGCATGGCAGGGATGGTACGATTTTTGCCGATCCCGGAGCATCCGAGAACACCCCAACGAACACGATTTTTTTCCATAATAAGGACCTCGCATGAACAAAAAGTAGTATATTTTGATCCCTCTCCAGGGATATAAAAATTGTTTCAGTTAATCTGACGCCGTTCCATCTGCGTCATGTCCCGCGATCAGTGCGCTGAGCCGTTCCCGGTTCCCATTCTGATCCAGAACTTCATTGGGAATGATCTCAAAGATCACGCCTCCGCCCAGGATCATGCTGATGCGGTTCTCTCCGTTGACCCAGGCACAGCGCTTAATTTCTATGGTATTGCTCTGATCGCCGAATTTCTGCGTGACGCTGTTCTTATCTACAAGTAAAGTGTGGGGGCCGATAAATCCATCCTGGATCAGCTTGAGCCGGACGTAGCGCTTATAAGTGCGCCGCACCTTGCCCGGTGAGCAGCTCCGCCTGTCCGTGGTAAGCACCAGCATCGCCGCAGCCATCCCCATCACACCCAGCCGACTCCACACGGAGCTTTCCGGATGCGTCACTAAAAAGTAAACAGCCAGAATGATGAAAATGGCATTCGTGACAATATATTGGATCAGACTTCTCCGCTTGCTGCGCTGCAGCTTCAATTGGAATGCGATGACATCCTCATAATGCTCTTGTGTAATCGTATAATTCAGTTGCACATCAAATCCTCCTCTGCATGTACACAGCCAGCGCCAAATATCGAAGGCACGTAATTATCCAAAAAGGCCGTATTCAGCAAAATGCACTTACTGAATACGGCCTTTCTTTTTCAGAATCAGATGTTCAATGCGTTCTTCCGATCTCTCAGCTTCTTGCTGAACAGAGGAAGGACCAGGAACAGGATGGCAACGATCAGGCACACCACAGCAATGGGACGCTGCAGAATCCCGCCGAAGTTACCCAACTCGGCAGTCATTGCCATGCGGAAATACTTCTCCACCAGGGGTCCCAGGATGTAGCCAAGGATCACGGGAGCCATATCCACGCCCAGCTCCGTCAGGACATAAGCCAGAATGCCGCACACGATCAGGATCCACAGATCGAATGTACGATTATTCAGAGCAAAGGTGCCCAACACGCAGAACATGAGGATTGCGGGGAACAGATAGGAGAAAGGAATGTTCACCGCACGGACAAACACCTTCATCAGGCCCAATTCCATCACATACATCACGATATTGGCCAGGAAATAAGACACCATGACAGCGCCTACCACGTCCAGATCGGATGTGAACAGCAGGGGGCCCGGCTGCAGACCGTGGATCATCAGGCCGCCGATCAGAGCTGCCGTTACCAGGTCGCCGGGAATACCCAAGGTGATCAGGGGGATCAGAGCACCGCCGTTTACAGCGTTGTTGGAGGTCTCAGAGGCGCAGATTCCCTCAGGAGAACCATGGCCAAAACGCTCGGAATGCTTGGACATCTTCTTAGACTGGTTATAGGTGATCAGCGTGGACGCATTCTGACCGATACCGGGGAGAATGCCGATGCCGGTACCGATAAGGCATCCCAGCACGATGGGCACCATGCAGCCCTCCATCTCCTTGACAGGAGGCAGGAAGGACATTTTTCCAACTTCAATCTTCTTTTTTTCTTTGCTGAGGTCGCGGCACTGATGCAGGATCTCACTGATCGCGAACAGACCCATCATCAAAGCAGTGGAGTTCAGTCCGTTCATCAACTGCCAGTTACCAAAAGTCAGGCGCTGTACGCCGGAAATAGAGTCAATGCCGAAGCTGCCCAGCACAATGCCGATCAGCGCGCCAACCAGACCCTTGAGCAGATCGTTAGACGCCATGGTGATGACCACAGCCAGACCCACCAGGGCCACGGCGAAATACTCCCAGTTACCGAAGATCAGGGAGACCTTAGACAACTGCGGTGCCAGGAAGAACAGGGCCAAGGCGGAGAATGTACCGCCGATCAGGGAGGCGAAAACGCCGATAGACAGCGCGGTACCAGGTTTGCCGCTTTTAGCCATGGGATAACCGTCATAGCAGGTAAAGATAGAAGACGGGGTGCCAGGGATATTGATCAGGGTCGCCGTGATCAAGCCGCCGCTGATACCGCCCACGTAAATTGCCACCAGCAGAGTCAGGCCCTGCACAGGAGTCATGGTATAAGTGAAGGGGATCATCAGAGTCACGCCCAGAACGGCCGTCAATCCGGGAATACATCCGAAAACAATTCCCATAAAGACGCCGAAAAACAGCAGTGCGATAGAAAACGGGTCGCCAAAAATAGCCTGAAAGCCAACAATCATTGCTTCCACGGCTTCAGCCTCCTTTCGTACTCACGCAATTTGCAGGGGGCCCAAGGCCCCGCTGCAAACTGCGCAAAATCAATCAATGATACAGAAAATTTGTTTTGCGAAATAAGGCTTACTTCATTTCCTCGAAGACGGGAGCCAGATCCTCGACCCAGCCGCTGATCTTCTCCTTCAGAGCAGCACCGTCAACATAGTTGACTTCCAGGCCCAGGGCCAGGACGTCCTGCTCGAATTCGGGATTTTCGCAGACCTTCTTGATAGCCTCCTGCAGAACAGCCTGCTGCTCCTGGCTCATGCCGGCAGGAGCATACCAGCCGCGGGGCTTCGTGGTGACAACGTCATAGCCCAGCTCAGCGGTGCAGGGAGTGTCGGGCAGGAACTTAGCGCGGCGATCGCCAACAGTCAGCAGAGCGATGTGATCGCCGGAGGTGATAGCGGACTGGATATCAGCGCAGGAGTTGACGCTCAGCTGGACGTGGTTGCCCATCAGAGCGGTCTTGTTCTCAGCGCCGCCGTCATAGGGGACAACGACAACATCATCGCGGATGCCCAGAGCGTCCAGAGTACGCAGGCAGTCAGCCATGTTGCAGTTGTTGCTGCCGGTGTTGCCGACCTTCACGGTGCCGGGGTTAGCCTTGATGTACTCCAGAGCCTCTTCCAGAGTGGTCCAGCCGCTCTGGGGGTTGGTGACCAGCACGTTGAAGTCATCAACGATACCGCAGACGGTCTCCAGCTCGTCCCACAGCTCCACATCGGTGGTGCCGCTCAGAGAGTAGGAAACAACATCCATGGGGTTGTGAGCCAGGATGGTATAGCCGTCATTCTTGGAGTTGAACGCCTGCATAGCGCCGGTGAAGCCGGAAGCACCTTCCACGTTCACAGCAACCAGCTTCTGGTTGTTGGGGAGCTCAATGTACTCCATGATCTTACGGGTCAGGATATCAGAGCCGCCACCGGGAGAATAGGGGATGATGACGGTGATGGGGCTGGTGGGATAATCAGCCTTCTCGGTGGAAGCGGTCTCGCCGCCGTTGGCAGCGGGGGCCTTATCATCGGTGGACTTGCTGCCGCAACCGGCGAGAAGGGCCAGCATGGATGCTGCACACAGCAGCAGTGCAAGGGTCTTCTTCATGAATCTTTTCCTCCTAAGAATTTGCATTTTCTGCATTTTATCAAGCAGCCGGAGCCGGCCGCCTACTTCAGCGGTGCACACACCGCATTCAGTCTCAGCCAAACAGGGAGAACGTGGGGAACTGGACGGACAGGAGCTTGCCAAATATAAACCAGAACACCGCCAGCATCACTGCCGCAGACAGAACGCCCTTTACCAGCAGCTTGCCCCACAGCGCCTTGGGAACCGTGCGGAAGGTCAGAGACTGTTCCTTCACGGAGAACAGGATGACCAGATACAGGCACATCAGGAAGGTGGTGATCATGAAGCCGACCTTGGGCAGCGCCAGTGCGTAAACGATCAGAGAGACGATCACAGCCACAACCGTGCTGTCCAGATAAAAGTGGAAGCCCTCTGCCTCCTCGCCTTCCTTCTTGCCAAAGGAGCGGATGATGAGGATCACCGCAACAATTACCAGGAACACGCCCATCATGCGCAGCCACACATCGGATCGCACCAGGAAGCCGCCCTGGCCGGTTTTGACTTCCGTCTCCGTGATCTTGCCGAACACCAGGAAGGCGCTGAGCAGAATCATAAGAATCCCGAGAACAAAGTCATTCATTTTCTTAATGCATTTCATTGTTTTCCTTCTCCTCTCTTCTCTTGCTCCAATGGTTTGTCCACGGAGCGGTAACATTTATAAAAGCATCTTTATAAGCCTGTCTTTGCCCGCCAAGGCCTTTTGGACTCAGCAGTTGAAAGCATTTTTGATATGTGCGTCGAGATAATAACAGGACACATCAGGCGCTCGCCCCTCAAACAGATAATCTACAAGCAGTTGGACCGCTTTATATCCCTGCTGATAAGGACTTTGATCGATTAAAAATTGGACTGTACCATTCTTCATGTAGGTAATATTTCGCTGTGTGGCGTCAAACCCCACAATCTTTTGAACATCGGCGGTCCCTCGTTCGTATACCGCCTGCGCTACGCCGCTCAGGCCCGCGCCGCTGACGAAGATACCCGTGATGTTCGGCATCTCATTCAAGGCATCCCGCGTACGAGCGTATGCAACATCATGATAGCCTTCTCCATAAATGATCCGGTATCCTGACGATGCCTTTGGGGCAAGGCCCCATTGCTCCAGAAATCCCTCTATCCGTTTTTCGCTGTCCTTATGCTGGGGCGTTACGCCCACGATCAAGGCGTATCCGTCAGGTGGGGAGATCTGCCGCATCAAAAGCGCCGCACATTTTCCGGCGCGGCAGGAGTCAATGCCCACATAGCAGTTTCTCAGTGCCGGCCGCACATCTTGGTTATACGTAAAAACAGGAATTCCCTGATTCTTCAGGATCTGAAGCCGTTCGTCAAACGCCTTGGACTCGATCCCGCGTAAAACGATCCCTTGAACCTCGGAAGCGATCATCTCATCGATCTTCTGCAAATACAGCAGCTCATCATCCGGAGAAACCACTTCGATCACAGCTTCGATTCCATGCTGCTGTGCATAGGCGACACCGTCTTCTATGCCCTGCTTGATCTGTTCTTGAAAGTCCGGTTCACGCACTGATAGAAAGATCCCGATCCGGTTTCTCTTTTTCGCTATTGAAAAAGCTCGGCCCAATGTGTTCGGCTGAAAATCCAACTCGCGCATGACCTGTCGAACTCTCTCGGCAGTTTCGCTCTTGACCTCTCCCCGATGGTGGAGAACGCGGTCAACGGTTCCACGCGACACACCGGCCATCTTTGCCACCATTTCAACGGTTACCATTACACTGACCTCACGTATCGTATCTCATTGCCATTTCCGTGTTCGTGCACGAAACAGGGGGTTAAAAGAGTGCTCCGAATCGAGCACTGATTTAAACATGTAAAAACATCAAAATCTCAACAGACTTTGCGCCGGTACAAGAGAATGTTTTAACCAAAATCTATGGCGTTCCATCTTGCGGACCAGGCCGCATCTGGCCAAACCGGACGGTTGCCACAGTAATGGATTGGAATGCAAAAAAAATCACAAACGATCTAAATTGGCCTTTTTTAAAATATCATACTATTTCTTGTTTTTCAATTGTGAGATTTTTTATAAATATTTAACATTTTTTGTGCTATTTGCACAGCGTTTGCGGCAATGATCATCATTTCTCAATATGCATTTTAAAGCTGTACCACTTGTATATCGTTCAGGAGAGAAGGCTTCCAAACGGTTTCGATCCCTAAAAGCAGGCTTTTCGGACCGGACGAAAGCCCCCTCTCCCTCAGTTCTTCACTATCAGTTTATTGCTCCACCAGATACTGCTCGATTGCCGCGTCCAGCAAGGCGATTTCTTCCGAAGTCAGCATCCACTGATAGGCAGCGCAGTTTTCTTCGATCTTCCGTCTGCTCTGTGCACCGACAATACAGGAAGAAACAAATTCCTTCTGTGCGCACCAGTTCAGTGCGATTTGAGACAGGGGCACGTTATCCCGATCAGCGGAGATCCGATCCATGACTTCCAGGACCTTCATAACCTTAGAGAACATTGGCTCCTGGAAGTGCTTATAAAAACGGTTCCGACTGTCCGTGGCTTCAAAGGTTGTCAGCTTCCGGAATGCTCCTGTTAAGATCCCGCCGCCCAGAGAACCGTATGTCATGACGCCCATGCCCTGTTCAGCCGCCCACTTCATCTGTTCTTCATTTGTGCGGACAACCATAGAGTACTGCGGCTGATAGGCTTCCAGCGTACAATACTGCCCGATCTCCTCCATTTGCTCCCTTGTAAAGTTGGAAACACCGATATGAAGAACCTTACCGGATTTTTTAAGCGCATTCAGTGCGTCAGCAGTCTCAGCAAAGTCGGTATTGACATCCGGCCAATGAATCAGCATCAGGTCGATATAATCCGTCTGCAGGTTTTTGAGGGAATCGTCGCACTGCTGAATGATTTTGTCATAGTGTCCGTCACGAACATACGTCCCATTTCCCATGTAGAAATTTCCGCACTTTGTTGCCACTATGACCCTTTGGCGCGTTCCGCTCTGCTTGAGCGCCTTCCCCACCAGACATTCGGCTGCACCGGCATTATAGGCCGGTGCGGTATCAATAAAATTGACACCATTTTCCACTGCGGCGCAGATCGCATCAATACGGGTCTCTTCCGGATTGTCATCCCAGCCCGCTCCGCCGATCCCCCAGGTTCCCAGCGCCATCTCGGACGCCTTCATCCCGGTTTTTCCAAACTCCTTATACCGCATGTTCATTCCACCTTTCTGCGCCTCTCAACGAGCATACGCCCGGAGGCATCCGCAGTCAATAAGAACAGAAACCCCGGCCGGCGCACCGCCAGTGCACCGAGGTCAGTGCTCCTATTCTCCCAGCCCCATGTTGCGTTCGCTCCTAATTAAAATGCCCCCGCAGTTTTCGGTCCATGGCCGCACTGAAAAGCAAGACCCTGAGCCTGATCTCCAGAGCACGTGATCTGTACTTTCGTTTTAGGGGCTCTTTTTTATAGAAACCGGTATGTAATTTACACCTGTTGGCGTCATCTGTCAACGGGAGCAGCTGCCGCCGCATGAAAAAATCAGAGCAGTCTCTCTGCAGCCGCCATCAGTCTCTGCCATTCATTTTAACACGCCGTCCCCGCCGCCGCAAGACATAGGGACTTCCCTTCCTGTCATAAAGGTGAACAGGAGGTGGTGCGCATGATCTCTGCCGCGCTGATGCTGTTTGCCAATACGCTTTTATTTTCTCTGCGGCTGGACCGCAGCGGGTCCTTTCCCCGGCCCCTTTCCGCCAGTGAGGAAAGGATGTGGCTGGAACGTCTGGCTCAGGGGGACCCGGAGGCCCGGAATGTCCTCATTGAGCGGAATCTTCGCCTTGTGGCACATATTGTGAAGAAATACTATGCGCAAAGTTCCGATCAGGATGACCTGATCTCCATCGGAACTATTGGGCTTATCAAGGGGATCTCCAGCTTTGATCCCTCCAAAGGCGCCCGTCTGGCTACTTACGCAGCAAGATGTATTGAAAATGCTATCCTATCACAGCGGAACAAATGGCAGCTAAAGTGGCGGAACGGGCGCCTTTTGGGGCAAAATGGCGCCTTCTAGCGAAAGTTGGAGTCCGTTGCTATATTTTGATTTCCAATGTATCGGGTGCGATAAAAGTAGCCCCTCTTTGGATTCTTCAGTTTCCTGTGATGCTGCCGCACAAGTTTCAGGATGCTGAAAAGTTTAATTTGCAGTTCTCGGATTTTGCAAAAATCACCGAAACAGCGGACAAGCTCCGCTGGCTCCGATACCAGAAGGGGCTACGGCAAAGGGATGTAGCGAACTACGCCGGTATAGACCGAAGTACCTATGTCCGCTATGAAGAATACGGTAAAGATTTCTACCCGCTGGAACAGATGGAGAAAATTGCGCAGCTTTTCGAGATGCCGGTCGATGTTCTTCTGGATGACTACAATCTATTTCTGAGAAATGGTCAGGGCAATCAGATCAAGTCAATCCGAATGAAGCTGGGACTATCGCAAAGACAATATGCGGACAAGCTGGGCGTCAGCCTTGGCAATCTCAAGCAGTGGGAACAAAATCGCAAGCAGATTTTCAAATCCACCTGGGAGAAACACTTTAAGCAGATGATGTAAGAAGTTAAATAACAAGCACAGCATGAGAGAAGCTTTCATGACGATATACGAAGAAAACCGGGCAGACTGTTTCTAAATCAGTCTGCCCGGTTCCCCTACTTGCGACGTGTTTGCACAAGCTGGGAGATATATAAAGCTATGTTTGACTTTTTATATGCTTCACCACAGCATCTACCAATTCCAACTTCTGTTCTGTAGAACAGGGCAACTTTAAAATGTATTTCAGTGCTTGCTCTGCATGAAACTTTGCCAACTCATACGCGAGTTCTTTCTGTGCTTGTGGTGATTTAGGAAGAATCAGAAAAACTTCCATTGTTGCCCTCCTTTCCAGAGCGTTTGCTGCTTCAATCTATGTGCGTTTTCCAGCTTATATGCAGGTTTTTGTCTTTGCCACGCCACCACTTTGAGGCAAACATTATTTTTTGCTACCGGCGGACAGCTGATGTGCACCTGTTCCACCTTTTTACTCAACCAGAGCAGACAAGAACAATCTTTCCGCAAACCTTGCTGCGGTTTGATGTCTTGAACTTGAAAATTCTCAAATTTGGAGTTCATCATATAACCCCCTTCTACATAGATTAAAGAGCTCTTCACAATAAATGTAGAAAAAGGCCCCCTTCTGAACACCCTAAAACAAAAAAAATTTGCACTTGATAAAAAATCAAGTGCATACGAAAGGAAACAGCCCGGTTGCATCATTCTGCAACTGGGCTGTTTTCTCTTAGAGGTCTCTGCGTTTTTGCAATAATCGACCAAATTTCTTTTTCGAGTTGCACGCTACCATGAAATAGCGGTGCTAAAAAAGAAAGTCCGTCTCTTATGTTTCGGAGATCCTCACGATCAGTTCTATTTAACTGAAGGTGCTGGTGCGTTTTGTAATATCGTGCCCGCACATCCTCTGACACAGAACCAGAAACAAAGTAAGATGCAATCAGTCCGTCAATCAAAGCAGCTTCATCAATCGTAAAAAACATACAGCTCGCCCCTCCCCTCTCAACACCAGTATATAGTAACACACTTTTTCTTTAGGTACAATATAGCACATTAACAGTTGTATGTGCTGTTTATTCTCCAAAAAGCGCATACCCATCTTGCCAAAAAACACTTGACATTGTATGTACAAAATTGGTATAATAATAAATTTTGCAAAAATGTTGTCAAAATGGTTGATTTGCAGGGGCAAGCTCTGGTATTATCTTGTCTATAAAACAAGCCTAGGAGGTTGTGTTATGGACTTTTCAAAGAATCTTTTTTTTGCGAGAAAGAACAAGTTAACCATTGCAATTAAATCCTTTATTCTGCAATGCGGCAATACCCATTATCAAAAATATTTCAAAAGTGCAGACGCTATCGCAAGTTTTATATGTGATTCGCAGCCGTCAGAAAAAGACGATTATTCTAATCTGGCTGATTATATAAATCAATGGGCAAGCAGTCGCAGCACCTAATTCTAAAAAACGCCGCCGAGAGGATTTTCACCTCTCTGCGGCATTTTTCATTCAGGTACAAAAAACCTTAGTTATTAGAAATCGTAGCCATCCCACTCTTCTCTTTCTTCGTCATCATTCGAAGCGTTCGGGTACAAGTCCCCCCATACCGAGTCAATGATTTCGCCTTCGCTCAGCTCTTCTGACTCATCCGCATCCCAATGAATTTCGTATACCAGTGCCCTATTAGAATTAAGTTTAGGCTTACCTTGATCCGTGTTAGCTACGCAAACATGATCAAACGGTGGAATTCCTGCCTCAACTTGGCTTCGAAAGCTACGTCCAATAGAAGCCCGAACGGCACTGGGCTTGAGCCCTGCAGTCATTGGAATATTACGATAAGTATCCGATGCATCCAAGGAGAACTGTACCTGTTCTTTCTTATGTACTTTTTCTTCCACAAACAGCTTAAGTTCTTGGAGGACTTCTATGGTCAATTGTGTAATTGATACATCTGACGAAGCTTTCTCCGGTAGGAGTTGCGCCTCCAAAAAGTCCGTCACATACTTGCTGACGCTGACCCCAGCCTTATTGGCTCGCTCTCCTAAAACTTTGGTAAGTTCTTCACTGGGATAAAACTGAACTCGAAACATTGAACACAATACCTCCCACTTTTACGTGTGTGACTCAATCACTCGGCCAAGTCCAAGAATAGCACACGCGAGCAAATAAGTCAATCCCTCGCCCATTTTTCCCACTCATTATTTGTCCACCACACTTTTCTTAATATAGGGCCTACTGAATGGCTGGAACATCTGGAAATCTCGGAAAAATGACCAGT